>Ga0209212_1000385_pt1 | contig 87587 bp, 72 predicted proteins | sample RifGroC2_FD_183996 | JGI IMG/M metagenome (GOLD analysis project Ga0209212, IMG submission 183996) | Groundwater microbial communities from Rifle, Colorado, USA - Groundwater C2 (SPAdes) (version 2) | ecosystem: Environmental > Aquatic > Deep subsurface > Groundwater | place: Rifle, Colorado...
GCGGGCGGGCCTGCCAAAGGATCAACCATGAAAAGAACACTGTCCCTTTCAGCCCTCTGCCTGGCGGCGCTGCTGGCCCCGTCCGCGGCGCCCGCTTTCCCCAATTCCGCCGAGCGGCACGTTGTCGAAGTGAACGGCGTTCCCTATACCGTGCTGCAGGATCACATGTACTCGATGAAGTGGTACTACGCGCCCGCCGTAGCCCGCCTGGCCGAGTACGGCAAGCAACTGCCCGCGCTGGCTTTGGTCAAGTACCAGGCCCCCAGCCCTTCTAATAAAGAGATGCTGGAAGAGAACGGTCAGCTCTTCGTGACGCTGGCGCTGGCGGACACCGGCACGCTGGGGGAACTGACAAGAGGTGTGATGGCCCTGCCGGGCATGGCGGGAAGCGACCTGAAGTTTCTCAGGATTTCGGCCCTGCCGCTGAGCGAGGCCAGGCTCAGCCTGTTCGGTCCGGACGGCTCGCCGTTGGCTGAGGCTCCCTCCAGGGAGGGCATAGGGGCCATTCCTTCCGCAGAGCAGGCGCAATTCGCCGTGCCGCTGCGAAACTTTAGCCAGGATGCTTATGAATTGCTGGTAAAACGGGCCGGAGGTCTAAAGATAGCGGTCGACTACAAATACGTGGCGGTCGGGCAGAAAGACGGCAAGTGGCTCCCCGCCCCGGTAGCCGGCAGGGCGGAGGGCAGCCTGGGCCTGGGCGCCTACGCCGACAAGATCCGCGATCAGGCCGTCATGATCGTGCCCGCGCAGGGCTATGAAATGGCCATGCTGGCCCTGCCCGCCGTTGGCAGGGACCTGGAGGTCAAGAAAGTTAATTTTTCTGCATATATAACGGATCCCGGAAATAAGCCGGTCAGTGGCATGACTGTTTTGACTTTTCAGTGGCAGCCTCCCGCGGACCGAGAGCGCCGGGCCGCCGGCGATACGGGCTGGCGCGACGCCAAGGGCAACCAGGTCAATTTTGCCCTCTTCCCGGTTAAGGCCCTGCTGGAAACGGCAAAGGCCGGCGGTAAAAATATACAGGACTACAAGTTCCGCGCCACGGTGGAACTGCAGCCGCTGGCCGGAGTCACGGCAAAAGCCGAGGCCGAGACGCCCCTCTTTGACGGGGGCGCGCCGGTGTCGGTGCCGGGCCCTTATTTTAAAGAGCTGCGGGTCTCTCCCGCCCTTCTCAATTTTGGGGCCCAGGATGAAGTTGAAAATCTCTTCATGACGTTCTTACAGGTCGGCTGCGATAGGAAGGTTTACACCGGGAGAATAACCAAGGACAGCGAAGGCCCTTACGCTTATTACTTCCCCAAGGGGTGCGTTCTCAAACTTTTCCGGGATAGCCTTACCAAGCAAGGTAAAAAATTCCACAGCGTCAAGAACGCCGCCGTGCGCGATCTGCCCGACTCGGTCCTGTACCTCACCAACGACGGAGAATACGCTTCGGACGGTCCTTTGTAAGCCAGGCGCTTGCCTTCAGCCAAAAACAAACCCGGGAGCGCAGGCCCCCGGGTTTGTTTTTTAGCCGCCGCCCGGCTATTCCGCAGCGCCGAGCACGGTTATGCCCAGCTTCGCCGCCGGGCCCAGGATCTCCCTGCCCGCCGGGGCCGGGGTCTTTACCGACTCTATATCCTCTACCAGGGCCGCTTCCCAGAGCTTGCCCTCCAGCCAGCCCACGTCGTGTTTTTGAATGAGGCCGGGTATTTTATCGGCCGGGGCGGCCAGGAATTCTTCGAACGCTGCCGGCGGCAGGACGCGCAGTTCGCCGGCTACCTGCAGCGCCAGCGCGCGCGGCAGGTGCGCGGGGGCTATGATCCAGGAATTAAAAAGTTCTCCGGCCTCTTTTTCCAAAGCAGGGACCGCGGCAGCCTGGCCGACGGACAGGCCCGCCCTTTCTCCGACGATGGCGAGGGCGCGCATGGCCGAGCGGCGCGTGGCCCAGGCCCTGCGCCGCCAGGTGGTTTCCTTAAGCCGCAGTACGGTGTCCCCGTATTTTTCGGGGCCGTCCCAGTAGGACAGCGTGCCGAAGATATAGCGCCAGGCCCGGTAGGAGTTCTGCTCGTAGTCCGGAGTGAAAGGGCTGACGACGGCGCCCTTCAGCTGCGAGACCAGTTCCGTGGACAGGAAGGCTTCGTCCTCCAGCACGCGTGCGGCCCGGGCCCGGCTCATCCTGACCGAAAAAGAAGGCGGTCGCGACGTAAAAAAAATCTCCAGCTTGTCCACGAGCTTGCGCTCAGCGGCGGAGAGCGGGGCCAGCCGGGCCTCTTGCGCCGCAAGGTTGCGCGCGGACCTTTCCGCTATGGGCAGGCCCATCGCCTTCTCCACCGGCTGCCAGCCCGGCGGCACGCCGCCCCGCAGCCAGTCTCCCAGCCCGCGCGCGTAGGCCTCGATATTACGGTACTTGGTCCCGGCGTCCTGGCTGGCCAGGCTGGCCTGGGCCAGGGCCTTTTCTATGGCGGGCCGGTGCACCGGGAAATCCGTGACCAGCACGGCGAAGCCCAGCCGCAGGCCCCGGGGCGCCAGCAGCTCCGCGGCGGGCGCCATCTCCACGTCCACCGTGGAGACGCCCGCGCGCAGGGCGCGCTTCAGCCAGGCGGGTGTTTCCTCCAGCGGGGACAGCGCGCTGACATGGGCCCGGTAATCGGCCAGGGAGCCCAGGGCGTTGGGAACCTCCGCGCCGCCCGTGGTTATTATGTGCGACGGGTAGACCAGGGAGTAGAGAGGGCGCGCCTCCAGCGAGCCGCCGGAGCCGGCTATGACGGCCGTCTTTATGCCGGTGGAGACCTCGATGAGGCGGCTGATGTTCTCGCCGAGGATCTCGCCGTAGAAGGATGAGCGGGCGGTTATCACGCCCCAGCGGGCGGCCCCGTCGGGCCCGTAGAGGTCCAGCCGCCAGTCGTTCTCACCGTCGGAGAGCTGGGTGACGGACCAGGTGGACCAGTAGAGCCTGAAAGATTCCCCGTAGCCCGCGACCACGGCCTCCAGGCCGGAGCAGGCGGGGCGGTTCTGCTCGCAGAGCCGGGCCAGCGGCCGGTAATAAGGCTCGTAGGCCGAGGGGGCCTCCGCCACCGCTATCGACGGGCCGGCTTTGCCGGAGTAATAGCGCTTGAGCAGCAGCTCGAAATGCCGCAGGTAGATGCGCCCCTGGAAATCGCTCAGCAGCAGCGTCCTGCGCCCGCCCGTTTCTTCCAGCAGCCAGAGTTTCTTGGCATAGCCGCTTACGGGCAGGTGCAGCGCCGCCAGCTCTGCCTGCGGGGGCAGCGAGGGCAGCAGGGCCGCCAGGGGCAGGTTGGAAAGCGTTATGCTGTCGCCCTCTCCGAGCTTGTCTAGCAGGGCGGAGAGCGGGCCCAGGCGCGACGCGGCGTAGCCGGAGGCGTCCTTCCAGGCCACGGCGCCGGGCTCGATGTCCGCCGTCTCCGGAGAACCGTGCGGGTGCAGGGCCAGGTCCGACGGAGCGGCGGCCGGCTCGGGGGCGCGCGCCGGCTGCCAGGCCGGGGCCGGGGGCGGGGCCAGGTAGACCCGGGCGGCCTGCCTGGCGCGCAGGACGCCGTCGGAGGACGGTCCCTCGGCGGGGACCAGGCCGGCGATCTCTTCGAAGAGTTGTGCCTGTGTTAAATCTTTTCGGGCGGCCTGTTCCTTAAGCGCCTCCGCGAGGGCGCCGGGCGGCAGCGCGGCCAGCGCCTGCCTGGCGCCGGGGTCCTTCTTGAGCTCATAGGTAAGGGCTTCCAGAAATACTTCTGCGCTGCGCAGGCGCAGGTCCAGCGCCGTTCCTGCGTCCAGCCCCGCCCGCGAGGAGGCGGTTAAACACAGGGCCAGGGCTGCTGTCAGGAGGGAAATTTTCATCTGCGGTGGTGGTTTTATGCCTGCGCCGCGGGCCTTACTAAGGGTGCAGCGTCATCAGCGGGCGCCCCAGAGTTCCAGGGCTTCGCGCTCCTGCTCCGGAGTGGCGACCTTCTTGAACTTGGCGCCGGCAACGCCGTGCACGCGGGCCTGGCAGGCGGGCCAGGCGGCGTCGCGGTAGACCTGGCCGCGGATCAGGGAGAGGTAGTAGCCGTGCTTGGGCGGCTTGGACTTGGAGGAGGAACTTTTCTCGCCGGGCTTGTGGAGGTGCTCGTCGCCGGGCTCGAACAGGGAATAGCCGCAGCCGACGGCGGGGCCGTCGTAAAGCGCTATCCTGGTTCCTTTGGAGAAGGCTACGGCTATGACGTCGCAGCGCTCGTTGATCTCGTGGCCGGCGTGGCCTTTTACGTGGCCCCAGGACAGGCGTCCTTTGCGGGCCGAGGCCAGCGCGTCGAGGTGTTCCCAGAGGTCGCGGTTCACTACGGGCTGGCCGGCGGCGGTCAGCCAGCCTTTCTTCTTCCAGCCGTGGATCCAGCCCTTTATGCCGTTGATGAGCAGGCCGGAATCGGTGTAGAGCTTGACGGGCTCGGGGCGGTCGCGCACGGCGGCCAGGGCCGCTATGGCGGCGTCCATCTCCATCCGGTTGTTGGTGGTGTGGCGCTCGCTCCCGCCCAGCTCGAGCACGCGGCCCTCGGGGTAGAGGATCACTACCGCCCAGCCGCCCGGCCCGGGATTGCCCGAGCAGGCGCCGTCGCAGTAGATGAATATCGTCTTATCCATCGCCGCCGTGTCGTGCAGGGTTATCTTACTTTCCGGGCGAAAGTGTCTTTTACCTTGGCTTCGATGAAGGTGCCGAGGCCCTTGCCGGCCTCCGCCAGGGTTTTCATCTGGGTGACGTTCGCCATGCCCGTGGCCTGGTTGGAGTACAGGTAGACGGACTGGTTGGTGAAGCGGACTTTGACCGAGTCTTTGGCGAGCTCGAACTGGGCGACGGTGGACTTACCGCTGAGGTTCTTGTACTTTTTCATTATTTTCTTTCCTTACGCTTTTTTTATAAATCGCGCCGGGCAACCTTAAGTTGCGGCATAGGGTCTATTTTATGATTTTTGCGGCCGTAAGGGGAGCTAAAAAGAAAGAACCTGCGAAATCCCGTTTATAAGGGCCGCAGGTTCATCTATATTCTAGCAGAAAATCCGCCGCTGTCAATACCCAATTTTTAAAGCCGGCCTTTTACCCGTGCAGGGCGGACCAGCGCTCGAAAAGGTCGTTAACCCTGGCCTGGCATTCTTCCAGCCTGGTCTGGCGGACTGCCAGTTCACCGGCGTCGGCGGCTATGGCCGGGTCCTCCAGCGCCAGCCGCGCTTTTGAAACCTGCTTCTCAGCCGTCTGCATCTCGCTTTCCAGCTTGCGGATGGCGGCCTTAAGTTCGCGCGCCTCTTTGGCCGAGGGGCCGGAGTTTTCGGCGGGCGCCTGAACCGGCGCAATTTCCGCCCGTGACTCTTGCATCCAGTTCTCCCATTGGGACAGGTCGGCGAAGAACCCGGAGCCGCCCCGGCCGTCCAGCGCCAGCAGCCGGCGGCTGACGCGCTCCAGCAGGTAGCGGTCGTGCGTCACCAGCACCAGCGCGCCCGGGAATTCCAGCATGCTGGTTTCCAGCACCTCCAGCGACTGCAAATCCAGGTCGTTGGTGGGCTCGTCGAGCAGCAGCACGTCGGCGGGGCGCAGCATGAAGCCGGCTATCAGCACCCGCGCCCTCTCGCCCCCCGACAGCAGGCGCAGCGGCATGTCCAGCTGCTCCTGGCGGAACAGGAAGCGCGTGGCCCAGCCGCGCACGTGGATATTGTGGCCCTTGTAGTAGACGTGCTCGCCGTTGCCGCACAGCGCGCGCTTGAGCGTCATGTCCAGGTCCAGCGCGGCGCGGTGCTGGTCGAACACGGCCACGCGCAGCCCGTCGGCCAGCTTCAGCGTGCCGGCGTCGGGCTGCAGCTGGCCGGCCAGCATGCGCAGCAGCGTGGTCTTGCCGCTGCCGTTGCCGCCCAGCAGGCCCAGCTTCTCGCCGGGACCCAGCGTCAGGTCCAGCGGGCCGAACAGCCTGCGGCCGCCCAGGGTCTTCTCTATCTTTACGGCGTGGATGAGGCGGTTGGCCTGGCGGTCGCCGGCGGTGAAATCTATGTCGGCGGCGCGGTTCTGCGCGTTGTGGTATTCCAGCTCCGACAGCTCCTCTATCATGTTGCCGGCGCGGTCGATGCGGGCCTTCTGCTTGGTGGTGCGGGCCCTGGGGCCTTTGCGCAGCCAGGCGATCTCCCCCCGCACTACGTTGCGCAGCGAGTCCTCGCGCGACGCCTGCGAGTCGAAGAAGGCCTCGCGGTTCTCCAGGAACCGGCTGTAATTGCCGGCGCTGCTGAAGTGGCCCGCCGGATAGCGCTTGCTGAGCTCTATCACGCGGTTGGTGACGCGCTCCAGGAAGCGGCGGTCGTGGGTGACGACGAGGAACGGGAACTGGAAAGTGTCGATGAAGTTCTCCAGCCAGAGCACGCCTTCGATGTCCAGGTGGTTGGTGGGCTCGTCTAGCAGCAGCAGGTCGGGGCGGCGCGCGCTCTGCGCCAGGATGGCCAGGCGCTTGCGCCAGCCGCCGGAAAGGGTGTTCACCTCGCGCGCGGTATCGGCGAAGCCGGCCGCGGCCAGCTCGGCGTCGGCGCGGCGCTCTTTTTCGTGCTCCTCCAGGCCCAGGCCGTCGAGCGCCCTCAGGATCTCGTCGCGCGGGCTCCAGCCCGGGGGCGAGTCTTCGAAGCGGTCCTGCTGCGCCAGGTAGCCCAGCCGCAGGCCGCGGCGCGGCGTGATGGCGCCGGCGTCGGGCGTCTCGGCCCCGGCGAGGATCTTGAGCAGGGTGGATTTGCCGGCCCCGTTGGGGCCGATGAGCCCGGTGCGTTCGCCCTCGGACAGGCCGAACGACAGCCCCTCGAACAGGGGCCGCGAACCGAAACTCTTGGAAAGGTCCTGACAGCTTAGAAGTATGGCCATTGAAGTAAAAATGTACGCGCCGGTCAGGCGCCGTCCTTGAACAGGTTCACCCTGAAGCCCGGGGTCTTGCCGGGCGCGGCGGGAGAGGGCATGGCGGGGGCGTTGGCGTCGCGGATGCCGGTAAAGGAGGGCGACATGATCTCCACGCCCGCCGCGTTGAACTGGTCCTGGATATTGGCGTGCATGGCCGAGTAGGTGGCGGCCATGGCCTTGGGCTCGCCGGTATAGGCGTTCAGCTCATAGGCCACGTTGAAGTCGTTGAGCGCGGTCTGCAGCACGAAGGGCCGCGGCTCGGCGAGGATATTCGGGGTGGCCGCGGCGGCGGCGATCAGCAGCTGCTGGACTTTGGGCCAGGGCGCGTCGTAGCCGATGGTGACGGTGGTGTTGAGGATGATCCCCCCCGTTTCGGGCAGGGCGCTGTAGTTTACGATGTGGCTGCCCAGGATCAGGGCGTTGGGCATGGTGACGCTGACGTTCTTGACGGTGCGGATGCGGGTTACCAGCAGGCTTTTTTCAATGATGTCGCCGACGGTCTCCCCTATCTTTACCCGGTCCCCGGTCTTGAAAGGCCGCATGTAGGTGAGCATGACGCCCGCCACGGCGTTGGCGATGGCCGAGGTGGAGCCCAGCGAGAACAGCACGCCGAGGAATACCGAGACGCCCTTGAAGGCCGGCGAGCTGGAGCCCGGCAGGTAAGGGAAGATTATCACCAGCGTGAAGGCCCAGATGATAAAGCGCACTATCTGGAAGGTGGGCCGCGACCAGTCCGGGTAGAAGCCGTTGATGGTTATATGGCCGGCGCGGATCTCGTCGCTGACCACTTTCAGCAGGTTGATCAGGTAATGCACCACCGCCACCGTGACCGTGACGAAGATGAGGTCGGGGATATAGCCCAGAAAGGACTTCACCAGCGAGGCCAGCGGGTGCAGGATGTAGCCGAAGAGCACCGGCGAATAGCCGCGCGTCCACGGGAAAAAACTGAAGAGCAGCGGGATGTAGAAATAGATAAGCAGCAGGGTGACCGCGGCCCGGACCGATTTCAGCAGCAGGGCTATGGCCGCCGTGATGCGCGCGGCGTTAAGGAGTTCCAGCTGCTGTATCTTTATGCTCTTTATGTGGGCCTTGGCCCAGGCGTCCATGCGCGACAGGGACACGGCGTAACCGGAGGCGATGAGCTTAAGGGCCGCCGCGAAGATGGCCAGCGACAGCAGCGCCAGCAGGACGCCCACCAGCAGGCTCCGGGTGGTGTAGTCATCCCTGTAGTCCGCCAGGGCGTCCTTGAGGGTCCCGGCCGCGCTCCGGGCCAGCTCCTGCCGGCTCACGCCGGCCGCGGCGGCGTCGCCGTTCGTGACCGACATGATAACCAGGGCGCCGGAAACTATGTCCGTGGAGGCCGGGCCTTCCTTTAATTCCAGGGCGCGGACCTTCGCGGCGGCCGCCGTGGAAAGCTCGCGCAGGCGTTCCGCGATCTGCAGGGCCCGGTCCTGCGCCGACAGCTCCAGCAGGCTGCCGCGCACCTTCAGTACCGGCTTGCCGTCCAGCAAAACCTCGGCTTCCGCGGCCGCGGGCGGCGGGGCGCCCGCTTTGCCCCCGGGCAGCGCCGGGGCAACCGACGCGCAGAACAGCAGGTAAAGAAAAAGCGTTCTTTTTATCATGAAAGGCATCCTTCTGTGTGTTTGATAACCTGGTTCATCATGCGCACGGCCTCGGCCGGGTACTTGCCGGCGGCGGTCTCGGCCGACAGCATCACGTAATCGGTGCCGTCCAGCACGGCGTTGGCCACGTCGGACACCTCGGCGCGGGTGGGGATGGGGTTTGCTGTCATGGTTTCCAGCATCTGCGTGGCGGTGATGACCGGCTTGCCCAGGCGGTTGCAGGCCTTTATGATGCGCTTCTGCAGCATGGGCACTTCCCACAGCGGGAACATAACGCCCAGGTCGCCGCGGGCCACCATCACGCCGTCGGCGGCGGCTATTATCTTGTCGAGGTTCTTTATGGACTCGCGGGCCTCTATCTTGGCGATTATCCTGCAGTTAGGCAGGCGCGGCTTTACCAGCGCGGCTACCGCCTGCACGTCGCGGGCCTCGCGCACGAAGGACTGGGCTATGAAGTCGGGCGCCAGGGTCAGGCCGAACTCTATGTCCTCCCTGTCCTCGTCGGAGAGCAGCGGGAAGTCCAGGCGGGCGGCCGGGATGTTCACGCCCTTGCGCTCTTTTAGCAGTCCCCCCGCCGCCACCTCGCAGGCCAGGGAATCCCGGCCGATGGCTTTCACTTCCAGCGCGATGTTGCCGTCGTCGATGTAGATGAAATGGCCTTTCTTTATTACCTTCAGCGAGCCGTAATAGTCGAAGGGGACCTCGCCCTGCCTGCGGCCGGCGTCGGCCTGCGCCAGGACCACGCGCTGGCGCTTCCTGAGCTCCAGAGGGGCCGCCAGGCGGCCTATGCGTATGCGGTTGCCCTTGAGGTCCTGCAGCAGCAGCACGCGCCTCCGCAGCTTGCGGTTGAGCTCCCGCACCAGCGCCGCGTTGGCGGCGTGGCCGGCCTTGTCGCCGTGGGAGAAGTTCAGCCGCACGGCGTCGAGGCCGGCGGCGTAGAGCTTGCGCAGCATGGCCGGAGAGGAACTGGCCGGGCCGAGGGTGGCCAGTATTTTGGTCCTGGGGCAGCGGGGCGGTTTTTTCATGGTTTTATCCTGCTGAAAGCAAACAACCGCCTCAACGGAGTCCCCCCGGGCCCCACTAAAGACGGCTGTTTTCCGGCCTGATACCGCGCTTACGCGGCTTTGCAGCGGCGGCGCTTGGAGATCAGGTACTCGCCGTTGCGCTTGTGCATGCGGGCCACCAGCTGGTGGGTGCCGGGCTGGTAATTGTTCCAGTCGAACCACCAGTAGCCGGCGGCGTGCCTGCAGGGCTGCCAGGGCTGGTCGTTGATAGAGATGTCCACGCCCGTGCAGTCGCTGGCGCCGATGCGCACCGAATAATGCCTGGAGGTGATGTTTTCCAGGTTCTTCGGGAAGTCCACGACGACGTATTCGTTGGTGTTGACGATCTTGGTCGCGGGGGTGGTGGTCTTGTTGGTGGTTTTAGTGGTCTTTTTCACGGCTAGCTTAAGCATTTCGCTTTCCTCCGATGCTATCGCGGACTCCCTTTCGGTCTTGCCCAGCCGGGCTATGCGCTCGGCTATGTAGGCCAGGGATTTGTCCAGGGGGTGTTTCAGGTGTAGCCTCAAAACGCGACGGCCTTTTGACACAAGAGCGTCGAAATCGCCCCCGGCCTGCGCTGTTTCTAGCTGCCAGAACGTGTATTTTTCCCCTGGTACCAGTATATCTTTTCTGGCCTGGCTGGTCAAGATAACGAACACGCCCTTGTCGGGGCCTTCCCGGTGCAGGCGGCCCGCGGAATACAGGCAGCGGGAGCCCCAGGACAGCGCGCAGGCCGAAGAGGTGTAGCGGGCCAGGGTGCCGCGCAGCCTGGCCAGGGCGGACTCCACCTTGGCCTCGGGCGGCAAGTAGGCCAGCAGGGAGATGTATTCCTTCTCTCCCAGCGTGGAGAAGACGCTCCAGAACACGTCGTCGTAGCCGGCTATGCCGCCGGCGGCCTTCAGCGCCGGGGAGGCGTAAACGGCCATCCTTTCGGAGGAAAAGTCGGGTTTGGGCGCGGGCAGCTTGCCGGTTTTGGCCAGTGCGGCCAGGCTTTCGCAGTCCGCGGCCCACGGGGCGAAGGGGTTCAGCCCCAGCAGGGCCCCGGCGGCGGCCGCGGCGGTCTGCCAGCGGAAGAATTCCCCGCCCAGGTCGCAGGTGTCCCTGAGGGTTATGGTGTAGACCGGGTGCCCGGCCCTGGCCAGGGCTTCCAGGGCCTTGTCTTCGGCGGGATCGTCGAAGCCCTGCAGCCGCAGGCGCACGAAGAAGCGGTCGGCCTGGTATTTGTCCGGCTCCATCAGCTGCTCGCCCGAGACGGGAATGACCCCGCCCGGGCCTAAGCTGCCCGCCAGCAGGTGTTCCGCCCAGGCGGCGAACTGGCGCAGCCTGACCGGGGCCTGCAGCGTCAGTTTGTCGCGGCCGGCCGCGGCGTAGCGGGCCAGCAGCGCGCCCAGCGCGCAGCCCGGGTTTTTCGAGATATCGGTTTCCCTGGTTTGGCTGGCCAGGTCTATCGCCCGCTCCAGCAGCCTGTTCACGTCGGCCCCGCAGAGGGCCGCGGGCAGCAGGGCGGCCCAGGACAGCGCCGAGAAGCCGCCCGCGCCCGCCGCGTCCGTGAAGACCCGGCGGAACTTTTTCAGGTGCGCCAGCTTTTCAAGGGGCGCGTCGGGGGCCGTTATGGCTATGAAATTCCTGCCCGGCTCTTTGACCCCGGCCTTTTTTACCAGGCTCCAGAAATACTTCTGCCGGGCCTCCGGCCCGGCGCAGGCGCCGTCCCAGGCGCAGACGAACAGCGTGCGCTTCAGGTCCAGCTGGGCGCGCACGGCCTCCAGCCAGGCGGGGTTGTCCGTGTCCGTCACGAAGAGGCGCGGGAACCTGGGATTCTGGAAGGCGCCGCGCAGGGCTTCGGCGGCCAGCGCGGGACCGCCCGCGCCCAGCAGCACGACGGAGGTGAAGCCTTCCTCTACGATCTCCGAGGCGAATTTCACAATTTCCTTCGCCTTCGGCAGCAGCTTGAACGGGGCATCCGGCCAGGCCAGGGCGGCGGCGGCCTGTTTCTTTTCCCCGGCGCCGCTCCAGAGGGTCGTGTCTTTCTTCCAGAAGCGGGCGGGAAAGTTCAGCGCGGCCAGCGCCTGGAAGGCCTGCTCCGCGCCGGCGGGCGCCCAGTCCGGCGCCGCGGGGTTGAGGGCGGCCTGCCGCTCACGCTCTATGCGGGCCAGCAGCCCGTCGTGCGAGCGGGCGAACTTTTCGATGCCGTCCTTCTCCAGGTCCCGCAGTATGGCCGGAAAATCTATCCCGAGTTTTTTGAGCTCCGCGAAATGGGCCTCGGCCGCGGCGTAGCGGGCTTCCAGCGGCGCCCTGTCGGGCTGCCCGTCCGCGAAGTATGCCTCCAGCGCCTCCCCGGGCGCGGTGTTGACCGATCCTCCCAGCGCCAGCTGCTCCATGTACAGCGACGGGCGGTAGGCCGGGTCCTTCACGCTGGTGGAGGCCCACAGGATGCGCTGCGGCGGCAGGCCTGAGGCCTTGAAGCCGGGGCAGTAAAAAAGTTCCCGGTAGAGGCGGTAGGCCAGCAGCGAGTTGGCGATCCCCGCGCGGCCCGGCAGCCCGGCGCCGCCGGGCAGGTCCTTCAGCGCCTTGTCCACGGCCGTGTCTATGCGGCTCACGAAGAAGCTGGCCACGGAAGCCACGCTTCCGGCGGGCAGGCCGTTCCTGGCGCGCCAGCTCAGGGCGGCCGTGTAGGCCTGCGTTACGGCGCGGTAGCGGTCTACGGAGAAGATCAGCGTGAAATTTACGCTGACGCCCGCCTTCAGCAGGTTCTCCCCCGCCAGCAGGCCTTCTTTGGTGGCGGGGACCTTTATCATCAAATTGGGGCGGCCGATGCGCGCGGCCAGGCGCAGGCCCTCGCTTTCGGTGCGGGCCGCGTCGAAGGCCAGCCTGGGCGAAACTTCCATGCTGACGAAGCCGTCCAGCCCGCCGGCGGCGTCGAAGGCCGGCAGCAGCATGTCCGCGGCGCGCTGTATGTCCTCCACGGCCAGCACCTCGAAGATCTCCCCGGCCGGTGTTTCCAGCGCGGCCAGTTCTTTCATGGGGGCCGCGTAATACTCGCCGGCGAGGGCTTTTTCGAAGATGGACGGGTTGGAGGTGAGGCCGGTGACGGCGCGGTCCGCGATATAGCGGCCCAGCGCGCCGGAAAAGAGCAGGTCGCGGCTGAGGTCGTCCAGCCAGAGGCTCTGGCCGGTCTTCCTGACTTCCTCTGCTGAAAGCATTAGTCCCCCTTTTCGAGGTCTATAATTTTCTTCAGTCGGCGGTTGTGGCGGTCTTCGTTGGAGAACCTGGCGGCCGCGAAGGCGGCGGCGATTTCGAAGGCCAGGGCCTGGCCGATGATGCGGGAGCCGAGGCAGAGCACGTTCATGTCGTCGTGCTCCACGCCCTGGTGGGCGGAATAGGTGTCGTGGCAGAGGCCGGCGCGTATGCCCCGGAGCTTGTTGGCGGCCACGCAGGCGCCCACGCCGGAGCCGCACACCACTATGGCGCGCTCGGCGCGGCCGGCCAGCACCTCGCGCGAGGCGGCGGCGGCGAAATCCGGGTAATCCACCGGCTTGTCCGGCGAATCGGTGCCGAGGTCGGCCACCTCGTGGCCGAGGGTTTTAAGGTACGGCAGCAGGAGCGCCTTGAGAGGGTACCCCGCGTGATCGCTGGCGATGGCAAGTTTCATGTTTTCCTTTTAGATCCGCTCCACGTCGGTCTTCAGCGCCCAGCCCTTGATGCCCTCCTTGGGCAGGCCTATCTCGTAATAGGCTTCGTCGCCGGTGTCGAGGATCTTGACGATGCGGCCTTCGGGGGCGGAGGCGTAGGTCTTGAAATTCTCGCCGGGGCCGCTGAGCATGCGGGTGCCGCCCGCCCTGGTCACCACGCCGGCCGTGCTGAAGACGGAGGACTGCCGCGCGCCGGCCCAGGCCAGGGCCAGCACCAGCAGCAGGCCGGCCAGGGCCGAGGCGCGCCCGGCGGCGGGGCTCCACTTGCTGCCGTCGAGCAGGAAGTAGGCGGCGCCGGCCAGGCAGGCCAGCCAGAAAAGGATGGCGGCCAGCGCCTTCAGCTCGGCCTCCGACAGGATGTAGTAGACGTAATGCAGCGCGGCCGGGGCGCCTTCGGGCACCAGCGACTGGCCGGTCTGCCTCATGGCGAAGTCCAGGTTGGCGCGGATGTCGCCGCTGCGCGGGTCCAGCGTGAAGGCCCTGGCGTAATGGTAGACGGCCGGGCCCATGCGGTTGAGCCGGTACAGGGCGTTGCCGGCGTTGTAGTGTCCCCACTGGCCGGACGGCTCTTTGGCGATCACCTGCATGTAGCCCTCGAGGGCCTCCTCGTAATGGCCGCCGCGGTAAAGGTCGTTGAACTCCACCAGCTCGCCGCGGTCGTAGGCGGCGGCGCCGCCGGGCAGGGACAGGAGTAGGGCAAGGAACAGGTTCCTCATTTGAGCTCCTTTTCCATCAGCTCCACCAGCAGCGAATATTTCTTGGCCAGGTCGGAGGCGCCCTCGGAGCCCGCGGACTCCGGCGAGAAATGGCGCAGCTCCAGCGCCTCCCAGAGCTCGCGCATCTCGTCGAGCGAGCGGGGCGTGGCGGCGGGGAAGCGCGCCTTCACCAGCTCGGCGGCTTTCCTGATGGTCAGCGCGCTCACCTTGACGCCGCACTTGTCGGAGAGGTAGTTCATGAAAGAGTCGTAGAGCTCGGAGACGGCCTCGTTGGTCTTGCCTTCCTTTATCAGGCGCTCCGCCGTCTCGATGTCGCGGAAGGCCTCGCTGCGGGCGCGGCGGAACCGGAACAGCAGCGGGTTGGCCAGCTTGAAGCGGTTGAACCGGGCCAGCCAGAAGGAGAGCGTCAGCAGCGCCAGCGGCGCGGTGTGCACCCACCAGGGCAGGCCCAGCACGGCGGCGGCCAGCAGCGGCAGCGGGTCCCCCCCGCTCTTCTCGGCGACGTAGCGGATGTCCGCGCCGGAGGCGGTCACGGGCGCGGCGGCGTTGGACGGGTTGAAATTGACGGTCTTGGCGCCCTGGCCGCCCTTTTCGACGTTAAGCGTGACGGGCTCGGTCTGCAGCTCGCGGTACTGCCCGGCCTTGGGGTCGAAGTAGGAGAACTTCACGGGGGGCACGGTCTTGCGGCCCTCGCTGCGCGGCACCAGGATATAGGTGAAGACCTTCTTGCCGGTGATGAGGTCGTTGTCTTTGCGCACGTCGAGCGAGCTCATCGTGTCGAACACCTTGAAGTCCGGCAGGTCCGGGAACTTGGGGGCGATGACGGTCTTGAGGTTGCCGCTGCCGGCCACGGTGATGGAGAAATTAACGGCTTCCCCGGCGCGGGCCTCGGGCCGGTCGGCCGAGGCCGTCACGGTGTAGTTGCCGACGGCGCCGCTGAAGCCCGCCGGGGCGCCCGCGGGCAGCGGCTTGATGTCGAGGGAGATCTTCTCGGTGGTGAATTCGCGGCTCTGGCCCTGCGCGCCGCTCATGGCCATGAATTTCTGGAAGAAGTTGGGGTCGAAGGGGTCTATGGCGTCCTGCGCCGGCACCTGCGCTACCACGGTGGCGGGGCGTATCTCGGCCGGGCCGGGGGCCAGCGCGAAGAGGGCGGCCTTGATCTCGCTGTAGGCGTAGCGCACGCCGCCCACGTCGGTCTCGCCGGTGCGCACCGGCGGCAGGTCCTCGGAGATGAGGTTCTTGAACGACGGCGGCACGTACTGCGGGTTGGAGCTGAGCGGCACCGAGGTGTAGAACCTGACGCTGATATTTATCTGCTCTCCGGGGTAGGCGGATTTTCTGTCGGTCTCGGCCTTCAGGAAGATCTGCTCGCCCTTGTTGGCCGCGGTTTTGGCCGCCTGCTGGGCGGCCCGCTGCTGCTGACGAGCCGGCTGGGGGCGCGTATTCAGCCGCTGCGCGGGCGGCTGCGCGGCCTTGGTGACGGTGACCCGCAGCTCCGACGTCATGGCCGTCTCTTTGCCGTTGGAGACCGTGATGGGCGGGATGGCCTGCGCGCCGATGAAGCGCGGCGTGAGGATGTAGGTGAAGGAGACCGAGGTGGTGATCTTGCCGTTGATGATGGAGATGCTCTGGCTGCGGCCCGCCGAGTAGATGTTGAAGCTCTGGAGGTTGGGCAGCTTGGGCTCGGGCACGCTGGCCGAGTCCCCCGCCACCGTGACGGTGAGGTAGAGGTTCTCGCTTATCTCCACCGTGTCGCGGTCGGTCTCGGCCGTGACGGTGAGCATCGCGGCCGCGGGCGCGGCCCACAGGGCGGCGGCCAGCGCGGCGGCGGCCAGGGGCGCGAAAAATCTATTCACCAGTCCTCCAGCCGCTGCTGCGGCTCGGGCTTGCCCTGCTGCCTGGCGGCCTGCTTCATGGCTTCGGGGTCGCGCGCGGCGGCCTTTTCTTTTTCCTTCATCATCTCGAGTATCTGGCGGCTGCGCTCGCGGGCCTCCGCCTTTTTTTTCTCCTGCTCCTGCTGTTTCTGCCGCTCCTGCTCCTGCTTCTGCTTTTCCTTGTCGCCCTCGCCGTCCTTCTTCTCGTCTTTCTGGTCCCCGCCCTGCTTCTTGTCCTGCTCTTTCTTGTCCTCGTCCTTCTTGTCGTCCTTCTTGTCCTTGTTGTCGCAGGAATTCTTCTGCTGCTGCTCCAGGGCCTTCTGCAGATTGAACTTGGCGTTTTCGTCGCCGGGCTTCAGGGCCAGCGTCTTGCGGTAGGCCGCTATGGCCCCGGCCAGGTCGCCCTTCTTGAAGAGCGCGTTGCCGCGGTTGTAATGCGCCCTGGCGGCCACCTTCTCCGAGGCGGCGGCCTTGTCGAAGGCGTCGGCGGCCTTGTCGTACTCGTCGGACCGGTAGTAGGCGTCGCCGATGTTGAAATCCAGCCGCCGGTCCTTCGGATCCTTGGCCTGCGCCCGGGAAAAATATTCCACGGCGCCGGGCCAGTCCTTGCCGTCGTAGGCGGCGTTGCCCTTGCGGGCGTCCGCGGCCGGGCCCGCCGCCCGCGCCGCGCCGGCCAGCAGCAGGAGCAGCGCGCCGGCCCCCTTAAAGAAGCGCGGCAGCCGCAGCGAGGGCCGGTGAAAACTGAACCCCTTCTCCATTATCATTAATTCTATCAAAAGCAGCAACAGCGCGGCAGCCAGCGGCCACTGGTAGCGGTTCTTGTAGCCTGACCGCCCCTTGCCCTTGCTCTTCTCCAGGTCCAGCGCGGCCACGGAAGAGCGCACCGACTCGGCGGCGGAATCGGGGTCGGTGTAGCGCAGGTAGGCGGCGCCGGTCCGGCTGGCGATCTTCATCAGCGCGGCCTCGTCGAGCCGGCTGACCACGGTCTTGCCCTGCTTGTCCTTCTTGTACTCCATCGTGTTGCCGGAGGAGTCGGTCATGGGCACCAGGTCCCCGTCCGGGCTGCCGATGCCTATGGTGAAGATCTTCAGGTTCTGTTCGGCGGCCGCCTTCAGCGCCGTTTCCAGGCCCGGGGAATGGTCCTCGCCGTCGGTGACCAGCACCATCACCTTCTGCCCGCCGTAGCGCCCCAGCATGCCCAGCACGGTCTCGATGGCCTCCGGGAAGTCGGTGCCCTGCTCCGGCAGGGCGCCCGGCCGGAGCGCGGAGGCGAAATAGCTGATGGCGTCCTGGTCCGTGGTGAGCGGGCACTGCACGTAGGCGGAGCCCGCGAAGGCCACCACGCCGATGCGGTAATCGGCGAACTTTTCCGCTATCGCGCCCAGCAGCAGGCGGGCGTTGGAGAGGCGGTCCGGCTTGAAGTCGCGCGCGCCCATGGAGAGCGAGGCGTCCACGGCGATGACGATGTTGCCCTTGAGGTCCGTGACCGGGGAGAGCTCCAGCCCCCACTGCGGCCCGGCGGCCGAGAAGGCCAGCAGGCCCAGCGCGGTGAAATAGAGCAGGCCGCGCAGCCGCCGGCGCACCGCCCCGGGGCCCGAGGAGAGGCGCTCGAAGGAAGGCCCCAGCACGCCCCTGGCGGCCAGCGCGCGGCGCTCCTCCGCCTTGAAGCGGAAGAAGACCAGCGCGGCGAAACCGGCGGCCAGCCAGGCGAGCAGGATCGGGTATCTGAAAAGTTCCATTAAGGTATCACCCTGAAATAAGTCCTCTCCAGCACGAACACCAGCGCCAGCAGCAGCAAGGCCGGCGCGAGGAAATAAAGGTATTTGTCCGAGTACTCGGTGTAGCTCTTCACCTCGAACTTGGTCTTCTCGAGCGAGTCTATCCGGGAGTAGATCTTCTCCAGCTCCATGTAGTTCTTGGCGCGGTAGAACTCCCCGCCCGTCAGGCCGGCTATCTCGCGCAGCGTAGGCTCGTCCAGGTCCTCGTCGATGTAGATCACCGGCTGCATGGGGTCGCCGGTGCTGATCTGCGCGCGGCCCTTGCCGGCCGTGCCGATGGTGTAGACCTTGATATCGAAGGCCTGCGCCGTCCTGGCGGCCAGGTTGAGGTCGGTCACCATGCCGGTATTTGAGCGGCCGTCGGTCAGCAGCACTATCACCTTGCTCTTGGCCTTGCTCTCCTTGAGATGGTTCACCGCGGTCACGATGGCATCCCCTACGGCGGTGCCCTCGGCGCGCGTCATGTTGAGGAAGGCGGCGTCCAGCGTCTCGAGCACCGACTGGTAGTCCAGCGTCAGCGGGCAGCCCAGCACGGCCGCCCCGCCGAAGAAGACCACGCCGAGGCGGTCGTTCTTGCGCTTCTTGACGAAATCCGTGGCGGCCTTCTTGGCGGCCTCCAGGCGGTTGTAGGGCTGGAAGTCCTCCGCGGCCATGCTGTAGGAGGTGTCCAGGGTGAGGATGATGTCTATGCCCTCGGCGGGCGGCACCTCGCCGCGGCTGGCCTTCTGCGGGCGCGCCAGGGCCAGCACCAGCAGCGCGATGGCCAGTATCCTGCCCCAGAGCGGGACGATGGCGAACAGCCGCGAGCGGGCCGTGCGCAGGGCCGGCAGGGAAACCGGCACCCCGGCGGAGGTGAAGCGGCGCGAGCGCTGCGAGCGCGCTATGCCGGCCAGCAGGCCGAGCAGCGGCAGCAGCAGCAGTACCCAGGGGTGCTTGAAGACGTTCATCGCCTGCCCCCCCGCCTGCGGGCGTCGGCGGCGGCCTGGGCGGCCGCGGCGGCCTCCGCGGCCAGCGCCCGGGCGTTCTCGGCGGTCCTGTAGAATTCCATCAGCAGCTCGCCCAGGGCGGCCCCGTCGGCGGCCGCGTCGGCGGGCTTAAGCTTCGCGAATTTAACCAGGTCGGCCTTGGAGAGCAGCTCGCGGGCGCGCAGCACGGTCTTGAGTTCGGCGTTGGTCTTCTTCAGCTCGCGGCCCAGGTCGGCGGTGGTCATCAGCACGGCGTCGATCTTGAACTCTTCGGCGAGGTAGTGGCGCAGGACGGCCGTGAGGCCGGTGTAATACTGTTTGAACCTGCCGTCCTGGGCCAGCGGCGAGGCCTCAAGCTTGTCCAGGCGGTCGCGCGCCCGCTGGTAGGGGCCGCGGTGGTCGGCCCAGGCGGCGTGGAACGGGGAGGCGCCGCCGGCCTTAGCTCCGAAGCGCTTGTAGAGATAGCGGAGGGCGGCGGCGGCCGCGGCCGCCAGCAGGCCCAGCAGCAGCCAGGGGGTGTAGCTGAAAGGCGGGTAGATGTCGCGGATCCCCTCACCTTCCTTTGTTTTGAAGAGCGGGAGTACCTCGACATTGAAGGGCGGGGACTTGAACACCGCGTCGGCGGGCGCGCCCTCGCCGCGCAGGCTCCAGGCCAGGGCCGGGAAGGTGCTGACGCCCAGCGTGAAGGCTTTGGCCTCCACGCTGAAGACCTCGGTCTTGCGGCCGCCTTCCTTCTTCTCGCCGGTCTTGGTGAAAGAGACCGTTTCGAATTGCGAGTTGGACGCCGAGGCGGTGTCGGGCCTGAGGCGGTAGGCCTCCGGCAGCGCGGCCTCGACGGTGAACTTGAAGGAGTCCGCCAGCTTCACCTTGCCCGCCGGCGGCGTCACCTTGAAGGCGACGTCCTGGGCCGCGGCGGGCGCGGCCAGGGCGAGGCACAGCAGCAGGAGCGGGGCGGTCCTCATAGCAGTTTGAACTTCTTCCTCTGGCGGAAAAACTTTTCCACCGGCCCGTGCACAGGCAGGGCCGGGTCTATGTCGATCCAGTCGGACCCCGACGAGCGCAGAACTTCCTCCATCGCGGCCCGCCGGCCGGCTGCTTCCTTCTCGTAGGCGGCCCGGTAGCCGGGGCTGGCCAGGTCGGCGGTGAAATCCCCCCCGGTTTCCAGGTCCTCCGAGACCAGCAGCGCGCCGGCGGCGGGCAGGGAGCGCTCGAAGCGGTCCGTGATCACCACCGGGATCAGGTCGTGGCGGCGGGCCGTCAGGCGGACCTCGCGGGTGTAGTCGGGGGCGTTGAAATCGGAGATCAGGATGACGATGCCGCTGCGCTTCATGACGCGGTTGGCCATGCGCAGCGCCATGGCCACGTCGGTGCCGCGGCTCTTGGGCGCGTAGGCCAGCAGCTCGCGGATGATGCGCAGGCTGTGGTTCTTGCCCTTGCGCGGCGGGATGTAGAGCTCGGGCTTGTCGGAGAACAGCAGCAGGCCGCTCTTGTCGCTGTTCTTGAGGGCCGAGAAGGCGAACATCGCGGCCAGCTCGGCGGCCGCCTCGCTCTTGGGCTTGGAGCTGGAGCCGAAGGCCTGCGAGGCGGAGACGTCGCAGAGTATCATCAGGGTCAGTTCGCGCTCCTCGATGTAGCGCTTGATGAAGGGCTTGTTGGCGCGGGCGGTCACGTTCCAGTCTATGGTGCGCACGTCGTCGCCGGGCACGTACTCGCGCACCTCGGAGAACTCTATGCCGCGCCCCTTGAACACGCTCTGGTACTGGCCGGAGAAGGTCTCGCTGACCAGGCGGCCGGTCTTGATCTCTATCTGCCGGACCTTTTTGAGTATTTCAGCCGTGTTCATAGTTGGGACTGCCAGCGCCGCGGCCGGGCTTACGGGACCTCTACGGCCTCGAACAGGCTCTTTATGATGTCCTCGGAGCCGATGTTCTCGGCCTCGGCCTCGTAGGTCAGCAGGATGCGGTGGCGCATCACGTCGAAGCCCACGGCCTTGATGTCTTCGGGCGTGACGTAGCCGCGGCCGTTGATGAAGGCGTAGGCCTTGGCGGCCTGGATCATGAAGATGGTGGCGCGCGGGCTGGCGCCGTAGTTGATCCACGGCTTTATCTTCTCCAGGCCGTGTTTCTCGGGCTCGCGCGTGGCGATGACGAGGTCCAGCACGTAGTTCTTGATCTTGTCGTCGACGTAGATGAGGTCGGCCGTCTGGCGGGCCTTCAGCACCTGCTCCACGGAGACGGCCTTGCCGGCCTGCGGCAGGGTCTGGCGGGCCATCAGCTCGAGCACCTTGGCCTCCTCGGCCTTGGTCGGGTAGGTGATGTTGACCTTCAGCATGAAGCGGTCTATCTGGGCCTCGGGCAGCGGGTAGGTGCCTTCCTGCTCGATGGGGTTCTGCGTGGCCAGCACCATGAACAGGTCCGGCAGCTTGTAGGTGGAGTCGGAGATGGTGACCTGCCGCTCCTGCATGCCTTCGAGCAGCGCGGCCTGCACCTTGGCCGGCGCGCGGTTTATTTCGTCGGCCAGGATGATGTTGGCGAAGATGGGGCCCTTGCGCACCGAGAAGGTGCTTTCCTTGGGGTTGTAGATCAGCGTGCCGGTGATGTCGGCGGGCAGCAGGTCCGGCGTGAACTGGATGCGCTGGAAGGTGGAGGAGATGGCCGCGGCCAGCGTCTTGACCGTCAGCGTCTTGGCCAGGCCGGGCACGCCCTCCACCAGCACGTGGCCGTTGGCGATAAGGCCGACGAGCAGGCTGTTGACCAGGTCCTCCTGGCCCACCACCACCCTGGCTATCTCCCTGCGCAGGTCCTGCAGGAAAAGCGCGTCCTGCTGAATTTTCTGGTTCAGTTTTGATATCTCCGAGTCCATATGGTGCTCCTTGGGATGTTTTTGGAGTGGGTTTACTGCCTGGTTTTTCAGGAAAATCTTATTTAATTTTATTAAAAAAAATCAAGTAGTATGGGGTCAGGTCATTCTATGCGGAAAAGCGGTTTGGTTTCCAGCTCGCGCAGCTGCTGTTCTTTGTGCGCCTCTATGTCCTTGCGTATCGAATTAACGGCCTCGAGGGCCTTCAGGCGGACTTCCTCGTCGTAGTCCTGCAGGGCGCGGGAGAGCGCCGGGATGGCTTCCTTGTTTGAGAACCTGCCGATGGCGGTCACGGCGTGCAGGCGGGTCTCCTTGTCGTAGTCCTTGAGGGCCTCGGTGAGCAGGGCCAGGCTCAGCTTGCTCTTGTCCTTGGCCAGCATGTCGATCAGCTGCTTTTTGACGGTGAGCTCGGTCTCGTTCTCCAGCATGTTCTTGATCACGCCGGGGGCGCTCTCGTCCTGCAGCTGCCACAGCAGCTCCGCCGAAGCGAAGCGCACCTTGTCGTTGGCGTCCTCGGTGAGCGAGCGCAGCGTCTTGAGGGTGGCCATAGAGAACTTGATGACGTAGGTCTTCTCCGGCTTCACGGGCAGCGCCGGCTCGGGCAGCACGGCAGCCTGGTCCTTCTTGGCCAGCTGCACCATTTCCTTCTTCCTGGCCTCCTCCTTGCTCTGGTTCACCAGGTAGTAGACCCCGGCGATAAAGATCAGGAGCATTAAAAACCATTTCATAGGGTAATCCTCTTGAAGCCAAGCTCTATCTTGCCGCGGCGCAGCCGGGCGGAACAGACCTCCGGGTCGTTCATTCTTTTCCAGGCGCCGCCGCCGGCGGGCTCGCTGGAGAAAATAACGCGGCCGGGCTCGCGCCGCCAGGCTACGCGGCCGTATTCCCAGCCGGGCGTCAGCAGCGCGCCGAGCGGCTTGCTGCGCGGGGCGTGGCAGAGCACGGTGAGGGAATCGGCGGAGGCCAGGAAAAGGTTCAGCCCCTTGTACGGGCCCTCGCGGCCAGGATATTTGCCCCTGCAGGAGAGCCAGACGGTGCGGATTTCGTCGAGGGCCATCTCCAGCGCCAGCCCGGGAGAGCCGTAGGCGTCCAGCATTTTCACGGCCTGCCAGAAGAGCACTTCGGAATCGTTGGTCCCCTTCAGCCTGGCGGCGTATTTGCCGAGCAGGGAGCGGATCTCGTCTTTTATGTAAAGGGTGCCGTTGTGCGCGAAGAGCAGCCCGCCGGCGGCGAAGGGCTGGGTGTTCTGCCTGCCGAGCAGGCTGGCCCTGGGCAGGCCGGCCGGGTTGGAGGCGTCCCGCAGGTGCGCCACCGTCACGCGGGAGACGGCTTTGGCCGCGGCGGCTCTGAAAGCCGCCCGCTGCAGGCGCGCCGGGCGGTGGCTTTTGGTCACGGCGGGCTTGCCGCCGGAGAAATACCCGACGCCCCAGCCGTCGTCCTGGAAGCGGCCCTCTACGGCCCCGGCCTGCGACAGCAGGCTCAGGGGGCCGCCGCAAAGCAGGTCAACGCTGGCTGCGGGCCTTTCGGAAATAACGGCTGTAATACGGCACATAAGTACATTTAAACAATTTTGAGCGGGGTATTCAAATACTTCGGGAAGTTGATATAATTAATCTGTAGTCAGAATTTTCCGGACAGGCTGGTGGGGTTTATGGATAACAACGATTTCGAATTCAAGCCGCTGCCGCGGTTACCCGGGGAAGAGGAACCTTCCGACGCCCCTGTCGCCGAGGGGCCGGTTCCGGCCGGCTTTAACGAGCGCTTCGTGGCCTACGTCATAGACGCGCTGCCCTTCGTGCTGCTTACTTATTCCACGCTGAAGATCGCCGTCAAGGCGGGCCTCTTCCCCTACACCACCGCCAACGAGTGGCTTTGGAAATTCCTCTGGATCGGCCTCTACGTGATCTACGAGGCCGCGCTCTCCAGCGGCGGCAGGGCCACCGTGGGCAAGTGGCTGCTGAACATCCGCGTCAGGGCCGCCGACGGCGGGAACCTGTCCTTCGGCAAATCCCTGGTGCGGGCGCTGGCCTATTTCCTGAGCTCGGCCACCTTTAACCTGGGCTACCTGGCGGCCCTGGTCACCAAAGACAAGCGGGCCCTGCACGACTTCGTGGCGGGCAGCCGCGTGGTCAGCGTCAAGGAGCGCGGCGACTGGGGCGAGGGCCTGGTGTTCGCCCTGTCCTGGGGCCTGATGGTCATCCTGACCGGGACCTGGCTCAACAATACCGTGCTGAAACTTTCCCCGTCGGAGAAGAAGCAGATCGTGGCGGCCCACCGCACCATCTCCAAGCTGGGGACGCTGGAAGAGATCTATATGCAGCGCGAGGGCAGCTATACCCGCGACCTGGTGAAGCTGGCCGACCTGACCGGCAACGTGAACGCCGTCAGGGCCGAGCTTTTTAATAACCTGGAACCCGAGAGCCTTGTCATCGCCTCCAACGGGCGCAAGTTCAGGATAACGGCCAAGGCCAGGAACTGGCGCCATACCGAGGTGCAGGTCCTCTCGAGGGTGGACGCTCCGCCGCAGCCCGGCCTGATGCCCTGACGGGCCTCCGCCAAAGAAAAAGCCCCGCGCGAAACGCGGGGCTTTTTTTTACGCCAGGCGCGGGGGCTCAGAGCCCGCTGCGCTCCGAGCCGCACTGGCAGGCCATGCAGTAGCGGGCCGAGGGCAGCGCCTTTATGCGCTTCTTCTCGATGGCTTTCTTGCAGTGCTCGCAGTAGCCGTAGGTGCCTTTCTCCATCTTGCGCAGGGCGGCGTCTACGTCGCGCAGGATCTTGCGCTCGTTGTCGGAGAGCTCGAAGAGGATCTCCTTATCCAGGCTCTGGGTGGCCTGGTCTATGGAATCGCCCACTTCGGGCTCCAGCATATCGTAGGTCTTCTTGTCCTCTACGTTCTTGGAGATGTCCACTTTCATCTCGCTGAGCGCGGCCGCGATCTCGGCCAGTTCATTCTTGGTCAGGGCTTCCTGCACCGGGGCTTTTTTAACCGCGGCAGGTTTGGCCGCGGCGGGCTTGGCCGCGGCGTGGGCGGCGGCTTTCTTCACCGGGGCCTTTTTGGCCGGGGCTTTCTTCGCCGGGGCTTTTTTAGCCGCAGCTTTCACAACCGCTTTTTTTATTTTTTTCATTTCTGGTCTCCGTAGCTATGCTGGCAGCCAAGGCCGCGGCCTAATGCTGCGAAGTGCTGAAAAACATCGGGCGCGCGGCTGTAATGACCGCGCGCGAGGCCTTTATCCTGTCCCTGTAGTATTTAGGCAGGGAGAAGGCCCCGGTTATCGTAAGCCCGTCGGAATACTTCAGCGGGCGCTTAAGGCGGCCGGCGGCGCGGTCCAGCGCGGCCGGGGAAAGCCTGTCCGGCGCGTACGCCGGGGAGTCGGTGCAGTAGAGGAAGGTCCAGGGCATGTCGTAGGACGGGATGAAGGCCGTGTAGCTGCCGACGAAGCGGAAGACTTTTTTCAGGGTATTGTAAATGGCCGGGTGCAGGTCGAACTGCAGCGGGGTGCCGGGGCCGGCCTGGATGGCGAAGATGCCGCCCGGCGCCAGGACCTTCCTGAGCTTGCGGTAAAATTCCAGAGTGTAGAGCGCGTAGGCCGGGCCGCCTTCGATGGGGCTCGGCAGGTCCGAATAGACCAGGTCGAACTTGAGCTCCGTGTTCTCCACCATCTTCCTGGCGTCCTGGGCCAGCAGGCGCAGGCGGGGGTCGGAGAATGAGCCGCAATGCCAGCTGTCCAGGTGCTTCTCGGCGAAGCCGAGGATGTCGTAGTCTATGTCGGCCATCACGACCAGTTCCATGCCGCGGTCGTTGAGCAGTTCGCGCGCCGTGGCGCCTTCCCCCCCGCCCAGGATCAGGGCCTTCTTCGGGGCGGGGTGGGCCAGCAGGGCCGGGGCTACGAGGGATTCGTGGTAGAAGGCCTCGTCGTACTGGCTGGACTGGGTTTCCCCGTCGAGCACCAGCACCTTGCCGAAAGTGTGGGTTTCCAGCAGCGCGGCTTCCTGGAAGGCGGTGGTGCAGGATTCCAGGACCTTGAGCGCCCGGTGGGCGTGCAGCTCGCCCGGCGTGAAGAACTCCACGAACCATTTCCCCTTGGGGAGGATAGTCCGCGAATCCTTTATCCAGTCGAAGGCCTTGGTCTTTTTCATTTGGGCAGCAGGCCTCTTTCGATCTTCATCACGCTGAAATGCCCGGCCTTGAAAAGTTTCTTGACCACCTTGAACGCCTCCCACGGGCGCGTTTTGGCGCCGCAGGTGTAGAGGTCCACCGAGGCGTAATTGTGTTCCGGCCAGGTGTGGATGGCGAAATGGGACTCGGCTATCACCACCACGCCGGAGACCCCGTGCGGCTTGAAATGGTGGAAGATGGAATCTATGATGGTGGCGCCGGCGGCCTGCGCCGCCTTGAGCATGGCGTCCTGCACCGCGGGCACGGAGGACAGCGACGCGGCGCTGCAGCCGTAAAGTTCCAAAACCAGATGTTGTCCAAGTGCTTTCATAAATTAGCAGTTTATCAATTTATATTATTTACCCCCCCCTGTCAACACGGCAAACAAGAAGCGCGAAGGGGGTTTAGCCGCCTTCGCGCTGCCCGCGCACCTGGCCCCTGGGTTATTTGAAAGAGATGCCTTTCATCTTGGTGAAGATGGTGCGGTCGCGCCGCTGGAAGATGGGGCTGCGGAAAGGGAAGTCGAAAGTGAGCGAGATGCGGTGGGTGGAGCCCAGCTCCCCCATCGGCACGAAGGCGTAGTCGAGGCTGAAGAAGTGCAGCGTGGCGCCGACGCCGGCCGAGATGCCGCCGATGCCGTCGCGCATCTTCTGCATGTCCAGGCCGGCGCGCACGCACAGGCGCGTGAGCTCGTTGGGCGTGGTGGCCAGCTCCGCGCCCAGCAGGATGTTCGGCTTGTTCTGCTTGGGCAGGACCACGTCGAGCGAGGTCAGCATGTTGCGGAAGGGGTTCACGGCCGCGCCCAGCTTGAAGGTGAGCGGCAGGGGGTTGGACTCGGTGTCGAAGGTCAGGCCGCCGCCCATGTTGGTGGCGGTGACGGCCAGCCGGTAGGGGATGTCGGTAAAATTGTAGGTCATGATGCCGATGTCTGCGGCGTAGGCCTTGGCCGAGTGCACGATGCTGGACTTGATGTACTTGGCGGAGACGCCCACCGAGACGTCGATGTCCTTGTCGGAGAACTCCAGGATGGCCTTGCTGTAGGAGAGCGTGAAGACCTGGTCGCGCGGCGTGAAGCTGCCCAGCGTGTTGCCGGAGATGTCTGTTTCGGTTATCGAGCCGATGTCGGTGAGCAGCACCGAGCCGGCGATGACCGAGTCGTAGGAGAGGCGGTGCGCGTAGGCCGCGTACTGGTAGCTGATCTCCTCGAGGTACTGGGCGCGCATGAACACGGCGGAAAGCTTGGGGATCTGGACCAGGCCGGCGGGGTTCCAGTGGACGGCGGAGGCCTCCTCGCTGATGGCCGAATAGGCGCCGCCCATGGCCGCGGCGCGCGCGCCCACGGGGAGGTTCAGGAAGTCGGCCGTGGTGGCGCCGACGGCCTTGGAGGAGAAATAGCGGGGATCTTCAAGCGCGGAAAGGGGCTCGCAGAAGGCCGCGGCCAGCAAGGCCGGGAGGACAGTAAGCAGGAGGTTAGCCTTTTTCATACTTACCTTTCCACCGCCAGCTTCACGACTTTCTTGCCCGCGCTGGAATCTATGACGGCCAGGTAGATGCCGCTGGCGACCAGGTTGCCGGTGCTGTTAAGCCCCTTCCAGATGACCACGCCGGTGCTGCCGGCGGCGGATTCCCAGACCTTGTCGCCGGAGAGCGTGTAGACGCGCACCTTGGAATTGGCGGGGATCCTGTCTATGGTTATGAAGCCCTGGCCGCGGTTGATGTAGAAGGGGTTGGGGTAGACCAGCACGCTGCTCAGGTCGGAGGCGGCCGTGCGCACCATCAGCTGGAAGAGGCTGAAGTGGTTGAGGGTGGCCGTTATGGTGCGCTCTCCCACGCTGACGCGCGTCTCGAGCGGCAGGCACTGGCCGGACACCGGGTTGTAGCGGGCCAGCACAACCTGCGAGTACTTGGCGATGATGTCGTTCTTGGCGGCGGTCGGGTCCTGATCGAACCGGAGCGTGAGCGTGACCGGCACCTGCGGCTGCGCGCCGCCCGCCGTGAAGATCTCGACTTCTACCGGGGTAATGCCGCCGGCCAGCCAGTTGCACTTGTTCTGGACGGAAGAGGAGATGGCGATGGAGGTCTCGGAGGCGAAAGCCCCGGCCGGGACGGTCAGCGATACCGTGCGGTTGTTGGGCAGGATGCCCGAGATGGTGACGTCGGAAGACGGGCTGCTGGTGCCGCCCACGGAGCCCGCGGGCGCGCCGCTGGGGCCCGCCACGGTGAAGGCGGCCAGGGCCCGCTTGCGCGCGGTGACGAAGCCTTCCCCGTTCTTGGCGGCCACGTCGAAGTAGTAGCTGGTGCCGGTAAGCAGGCCGTTGACGAAAGCGGAAGTGCCGGTGTCCAGCCACGAGAAGGGCACGTGCGTCACCACCGGGTCGGCGAAAACGTCGCTGGTGGAGCTGCGCAGCTCGTAGAAGGTGGAGGAGGAGTTGCCGTCGGGGTCCCAGGACAGCGCGATGCCGGACATGGTGATCTGGTCGGCGGTGAGGAGGGCGGGCACCTTGGCGAGGGTGTACTTGTAGCCCAGGTCCAGCGCGGTGCCGGCGATGCCGTCGCCGTTCTTGGGGGTGAGCCGCAGGTTGTAGCGCACGTTGGGCGCCAGGCCGCCGAAGCTCATGGCGTTCTCTATGGTGGTATAGCTGGAGACTATGGTGCCGCTGGCCAGGGCGACGGTGTAGACGGTGGCAGTGGAATTGCCGTTAGTGATCCAGTTCACGGTGAGGCTGCCGGTGCTGACATTGGTGTAGACGTTGGGCACGCCGGGCAGCGGCTGCACGGTCAGCGTGTAGACGGCCTGCGGGGAGGACAGCGGGCCGCGTATGGGGCCGAACCCGGTGGTGTCGTTGACCGCGCTTACGACGGTGTAGTACTGCCTGTTGGCCGAAAGCCCGGTCTGCGAGAGGTTGTTGGCCGAAGTGGAGCCTACCATTACCGCGGCCGCGGTGCCGTTGGTAATGTCGTAAAGCTCGTAATAGGACGCGCCCACCGAGGCGTCCCAGGACCAGTTTATGGTGGAGCTGCTCAGTGCCTGGCCGGTGAAGTTGTTGACGCCGGCCACGGTTATGGTGGAGGCGCTGATCCAGCTGCCGTTCGCGGCGACCGCGCCGCTGCTGAAGTCGGTCATGAAGCCGGCCCCGTTCATGGCCCTGACGCGGAAGTCGTACATCTGGTTGGCCGACAGCGACACTATCACCGTGGAGGTGCTCAGGTAATTGACGCTGAACGGCACCGGGGTGGAGATGGCCAGCGGGTCGGAGAACTTGATGGGGGTTTTGACCGGCGACATGGAAACTTCGTAGGTGGTCAGCTCGGAATTATTGTTCCTGGCCCACTCCAGGTCCGCGGTTTCGAAACTGGCGGCGTTAACCCTGAGCGGGTAGGGCATGGCGGCCAGCGTGTAGTAGGTGGCCGACTTGGCGAGAGGCCCGGAGCCGCCCAGGTTGAAGGCGCCCACCTTTATGCCGGCCGCGGTGTTGGGCGCCAGCCCGGTCTGGGTGTAATAGACCGGGTTGGTGTCGGCCCTGAAGGTTGCCGAGGCTATGAAGACGTTGTTGGTCGCGGAATAGATGTTGTAGCCGTCGGCCGAGGTTATGCCCCCCCGGTTCCAGGACCAGGTGACGGAGCTGGTGCCCAGCACCTGGCCCGTCGGCTCGGAGGCCAGGCCGTCGGGGCGCGGCACCGTCACCTGCACCGTATGGCCGGCGGAGAAGACGCCGGAGGCGGCCACGCGCAGGTGGTACCAGCCGTGCGGCAGCTCTCCCCCCGGTATCGGCATGATCACGGTAATGGAGGAAAGGGTCTTGTCCCACGCCGTGTTCTTGCCGCCGTAGGCGGAATAGATGCGGGTGGAGAGGTCTATCATGAAGCCGCTCATGTTGTCGATCTGCTGCAGGTAGACGCGCGGGTTGTGGAAAGAGGAGTTGGCCGCGCCCGACCCGCCGCCGGAGGCCTCGGTGATGCCGTGGAAGTTGGAGGTATTGCTGAGCAGCGTCACGGTGGAGGCCTGGTTGAAATATTCGGTGCCGGTGGAGATGATCACCTGCCTGGTGGTTTCGGCTTCCAGGCCGTTCATGTCCGGGTTGAAGTTGAAGTCGGCGTATTCGACGCTGTCGAGGTAGGAGGCGCCGCTCCAGCCGCCGATGTTGATTATCTTGTTGTCCTTGGTGATGAGCGAGGTATGGTTGGTGCGGGAGATGGCCGTGCCCTGCACGCTCCAGTCCCGGACGTCGGGGTCGAAGCCCTGGGGGGCGGCCTGCGCCACGCTGCGGAACTCGCCGCCGGTGAGCATGAGCTTGCCGTTGGGCAGCAGCACGGAGCGGTGGTTGGCCCTGGGGTACTTCATGTAATCGCCGGTGATAGCCGTCCAGGTGTTCCCGTTGAAGATCTCCGAGTCGCCCAGGGCGTCCACGCCGTCGGAGCCGCCGGCCACCAGCACGTAGCCGTTCCTGAGCTGGTTGGCGGTATGCGCGTACCTGGCGTAGGTCATGGGGTTGGCGGCGGTAAAAGCCCTGGTGCGGTAGTCGAAGGTCTGGCACTGGTTCATGGGCCCGAAGCCGTTAATGCCGCCGGCCAGCAGCACGCGGCCGTCCTTCATGAGAGTGGCGGTATGCTGCGACCTGCCGCCGCCGGCCACCATGTTGACGGGGGCCGTCCAGTAGGCGGTGGAGGAAATATAGACCTCGGCCGTGGCCGAGTAGGTGCTGAGGGTTGCGCCGCCGGCCACCAGCACGTTGCCGTCGGGCAGCAGGGTGGCGGTGTGCAGCTGGCGCGCGTGGGTCATGGAGGAGGTGAGCACCCAGCGCTGGGTTTCCGGGTAGAAAATTTCGGCCGAGGTGACGGCTATGCCGGAGGGCGCTATGCCGCCGGCGGCCAGCACATTGCCGTTGGGCAGCAGGGTGGCGGTGTGGTTGGCGCGGGGCGAGTTCATGGAGCCGGTGGCCGTCCATTCCCTGGTGACCGGGTCCATCAGTTCGCAGGTGGCCAGGGGCCTGGCGCCGTCGGAGCCGCCGCAGGTGAGGATGTGGCCGGTGGGCAGCAGGGTGCTGGTATGGAAGGCCCTCACGGAGTTGAGCGAAGGGCCCACGGGCCAGCCGTCCGAGCCGTCGGAATTGGCGAAGACAGGGATCTTGATGGTGGAGTTGGTCGAGGCGCTGAAGATCTTGTTGCCCCTGAGGCAGTCATTAGCGGGGGCGGCCTCGCAGTTGCGGCCGCCGAGCAGCCAGGTGTCGTCGGCCGGGGAGAGCAGGGCCGTGTGGTTGAAGGCCGGGAGCCGGGTGGCCGGGGAGAGCGTTATGTTGGTGAGGTCCGTCCATCTGTTTTCACTGGGCGTATAGCCGAGCTGGCTGGAGAAGATCATTTCCCTCACCACGGCGGTGGACTGGTCGAAGCTGTAGGTGGGCTCCCTGTCGCCCGTCCAGACTTCCTCGGCCATGTAATCTATTTCCAGCGCCAGGCTTATCTGGTCGCCGCCGATGGAGTTTATGCTGACGCCGGTGCCGGGGGCCACGCCGTTATAGAAGGTGGTGCCGCCCTCGAGCGGGGTGAGGTTGGACATCTGGCCGGAAAGGCCGGTAAAGTTGAGCTGGCCGCTGAAGATATGGGTCTTGTTCTCCAGGTCGTGCACGGGGGCGGCGGTGAAGGAAAAGGAGGCGCCGCCGCTCTCGTCGAAACTCATGGAATAAAGGCTGGCGCCGTCCACTACCGTGCCGGACAGCACCCTGGCCACGCCTTTGATCCTCAAATACACGTCGGGCACGGTGATGTTGACATTGGCCAGGATGGAGCCGCTGATGGGCCTGCCCGCCTGCGTAGGCAGCAGCGGCGAGGGGGCCATGGCGAGGTTCGCGCTTACGATGGTGGTTATGGGATCGTCGCCGGAGCTGATCGTCTGCGGGGTAAAAACGGCCGTGCCGCCGGCCGAGTAAAGCCTTACCAGGCCGTCGAAGTCGCCCGGATCGTATTCGCATTCCTCCGGCGGGGTGGCACCGCAGAGCAGCAGGCCCACCGGTGAGCCGTCGGCCCGCGCCACGGTCGGGGGCAGGGTGATCTTCACGTTCTCCAGCTCTATGGAGGGGTTGTCCGACTGGGGCACCCCTGAGATGAAAAGGTCGGCGTCCACCAGGCGGCCGGAGACGGGGCGTGAAAGCTTGAACTCCAGCGGGAACTCTATTACGCTGCTGCCGTTGACCGTGGCCGAATGGGTGGAACCTGCCACCTGGGTGAGGCGAATGACTGAACTGTCGGTGAGCAGCGGGGAGTTGGTGAAGAAACTCGGGAAGATATTGCCGTAGCCGCCGTGCATCTTCCACCTGCCGTCGGGCTCCAGCACGGCCGTGTGGAGGGAGGAGCGGTAGGGCATCATGTGCTGTTCGTCTTCCATCAGCGTCACCCTGGCGCCGTTCTGGTCGTAGAACTCCGCGCCGTCCACGTAGCCGTGGTTGCTGGAATCCTGTGTATCCAGCGGGTCGTACTTGAGGTGCCAGCAGTCGTCCTTGAGTTCGCCGGGTTCCCCCCCGCAGTAGTAGCGGTCGGAGTCGTTAAAGCCGCCGGCTATCATAATCTTGCCGTTGTTGAGGACCGTGGCGGTGTGGTTTATCCTGCCCGTCTTCAGGGCCGAGACCGGGGTCCAGGTGTCCGTCTCCGGGTCGTACATCTCGTTCATGGGCTCGTAGATCCAGGCGGTATTGGCCAGGTTGCCGCGCCTGCCGCCCGTGACGAAAATCCTGCCGGAATGCAGCAGCACCGCGGCGTGGCCCGTGCGGGGGCTTACCATGGCGCCCGCGGCCGCGCGGGTCTGCGTTACAGGGTTGAAGATCTCGCAGGCCTCGGTAATGACATAACCGGAATTGGCGGACTGGCCGCCGCAGAGCAGCACCTGGCCGGCCTTGGGGCCCCTGGACAGCAGGGTGGCGGTATGCCCCCCCCTGGCCGTGATCATGGTAGTGTTGCCGAAAGCGGGAGCCGCGCAGGCGCTGTTCCTGGGGTCGCAGATCTCGATAGAGCTCAGGGGCGTGCCCGCGGCGCCGAAGCCGCCGGCTATCAGCACGCGGCCGTCGGACATCAGGGTGGCTGTATGGGAGGACCTTGCCGCGTCGAGGACGTTCCAGGTCTCCATGGCATTGGTGCCCATGTTGTATACCTGCGCGCTGTTGTCTACGGTATTGACGGCGGTGCGGCCGCCGGTCACCAGGATATTGCCGTCGGGCAGCAGGGTGGAGGTATGGGAGTGCCTGACGAAATTCTGAGCGGCGGCGCCCGCCGTAAAAATCAGCGGGGCCAGCAGGGAGAATGCCAGGGCTTTTCTAAAATTCATATAGCAGTCCGAAGATAGTCTACAAAAAGCCTGTTACAGGATTGTTAACAAAAGTTTAATTCTGCCGCTCCACCGTCAGCAGCGAATCCCCGGTCGGGGCCTTGGGCTTGCCCGGGTCCAGCTTCTGCTTGCCGTCAACGGTGAAATGGTAGGGGTAGGTGCCGGGCAGTATATAGATGTCCGTTTTCCAGACGCCGTCCTTCTTGGTCATCTTCTTGTCTTTCCAGGAAGTGAAGCTGCCGGCTACCAGGACGGACCTGGCGGAGGAGTCCTTGTATTCGAAGGTGGTCCTGACGGCCCTGGGCTTGGCGGCGTCGGCGGCCGGCGCGGCGGCGGCCTTGGCGGCTGCCGCTTTGCCCGCTTTTATTTCCTCTTCCTTGTCCCGCTTTTCCTCTTCGGCCGCTTTGTCCGCTTCCTGTTTGTCCGCGGCGGCTTCTTCGGCTGTCGCCTCTTCTTCGGAAGGCGGAGGCATGGGCACTGGGCGCACCTCGAGGGTGTCCCCGGAGAAATGCAGGGCCATGCGGCCGTAGATGGACCAGCCGGCAAAAGCCATGACGGCCAGGCTGAGAAGAACCATGCCCGCCCAGAATTTTTTAGATTTCGTCATGTAGGGATTCGGTAGGTGGCTGTAAGGTATACTGAGAACTAAATTAAAGCAAAATCTTCTTTACTTGTTTAAATCTGAAAAGCGGGTGACATGCGAGCGTCAGCGAGCTTCTGCTATAAGGAATTCCCAACCCGCTATTTTGCGGGATGCACTCCCGCTTCAAGCCTCTGATGAAATCACGCTGTTCCTGTCCAGCTACGCAAAAAGCGGGTGACATGCGAGCGTCAGCGAGCTTCGCTATAAGGAACATTCCCATCACCCGCTTTTTTTGCGGGATGTTCTCCCGCTCTAAGCCTTTGATGTAATCCGGTTGTTCCTGTCCAGCTACGCAAAAAAAGCGGGTGATGGGAATCGAACCCACGTCTAAAGCTTGGGAAGCTCTCGTTCTACCATTGAACTACACCCGCATCTGTCGCGCCCCTCGCTTGCGCTAAAGGCCGGTCAAACTATATATATAAAGAACGAATACGTGTAAATTCTACTTTATAGCGCTATAGATTTCAATAATATTATTGTTTCTTTATCAAGTCCAGGAATTCGGCGCGAACCTTGTTGTCGCTGCGGAAGACGCCCAGCATGGAGCTGGTGGTGGCGAAGGAGGTTTCGTTCTTTACCCCGCGCATGCTGACGCAGAGGTGCTCGGCCTCCATTACCACCCCCACCCCGCGCGGCTTAAGCACCTTGAAGAGCGTGGAGGCCACCTCTTCGGTCAGCCGCTCCTGCACCTGCAGGCGGCGCGCGAAAGCTTCCACCAGGCGGGGTATCTTGGACAGGCCCACTATGCGGCCGTTGGGGATATAGGCCACGTGGGCCTTGCCGAAGAACGGGAGCATGTGGTGCTCGCACAGGGAATAAAAAGCGATGTCCTTCACTATCACCATCTCGCGGTAATCGGCCTTGAAGAAAGCCCCGTTGAAGACTTGATTCATGTCCGCCCCGTAGCCGGAGGTTATTTCGCGCAGGGCCCGGGCCACGCGCTGCGGCGTTTTATGCAGCCCCTCGCGGGCCGGGTTTTCCCCCAGCGCCTTTAAAATCTGCAGCGTCGTAGTTTCAAGCGGGTCTTTCATAATGTAAATTCTACAAAAAAAATCCCCGCCGGTCAGCGGCGGGGATCCTTGTCCGGGAGATTTCCCGGTTATTTGGAAGCGATGTAGAGCCACTTGCTGGTGGCGCTCAGGTTGCGCGAGGCGCCGCGCAGCACGCGGGCGTCCGCGGCCAGGCGCTCCACGGCCTTCTGCTCTTCCAGGATCTGGGTCAGCTTCTTGCCGCCGCGGGCTTTCTTGCCCCCCTTCCTGGAGGAGACGGCGTCGCGCATGGCGGCCTTCTTGTTCTTGGCGGCCAGCTGCGCTACCAGCGCGCCGACCTGGCCGGCCTTGCGGTCCACCTTGCGGCTGTAGCTGAGTATGGTGTTGGTATAAGTGGCGAGGCGGGTGCCGGGCTGTATGCTGGCGAACTCCGACTTGTTGAGGGCGGAAACGTGGTTGAGGTTCTTCGTTATGGACTTAAGGCTGATGCCGAGGGCGGAGAGGTCCTGGGTAGTGGGGCGGGTGGAGGCGGTGTCCAGGGTTTCTATGGCCTCGTCGAGGTATTCGTCCTGGCGCACCAGCTTGAAGAGGATGTCCTTGAATTCTTTCACCTTGGCTTCTTCCTGGTTTGCGGAGGCCTGGACGGGGGCGGCGGTTTTCTCCGCGGTGCCCGCGAAAGCTAAACCCATACCTGCGAGCAGAACCAGACCGGCCGAGAGCGCGAATTTGTTTTTCATGAGTTAATCCTCCGTCCCTTACACTAATAGTCTAGCTTTTGGCAACTCTACCGGCACGGGCCCCCGGGCCCATATATATAAAAAAAAAGACCTACGCTTAAGTAGGCCTTTCGGGCAAAGATGGAAGACTGGGGCCGGCAGCGGCTGTCCCGCTGCGAGCGACTTTAGTGCGCAGGGCCAAGGTCCGTAGCGGACCGCCTATCATTAGGGCGGCGGCCGAGATTGTTTGAGGAGCGCACTGTGTGCGCGACGAGTTCGAGGCCGGCGGAGGACCGCAGGCCCTCTTCTGCCGCGCACGCTTAGGAGCGAGCGGCGGGACAGCCGCTGCCTGGCTGTAAACGTTTTCGGATTACTTCATACCCTTCAGGGCTTTCAGGGCCTGGTCGCGGGTCTTGATCTTGCCTTCGAACTGCAGCAGGTGTATCTTCTCCAGCAGCTCGCCTATGCGCGGGCCCTCGGGCACCTTCAGCGTCTTGATGACGTCGTTGCCGTCCACCAGCCGGGCCGAGCGGGACTTCATGTTCTTTTTGATATATACGGTGAAAAGCTGGTAGAGCACCTGCATGTAGCGCAGCGTCTTCTTAGGCGAATTGTAGGGGAGGCCCGCCGGCAGCGGCTTGGGCTCGGCGTGCAGCCGGGGCTTCATTTTCTTCAGCTGCTCTGCCGAGACATAGCTGGCGTGGTCCGCCCAGGACAGGATCAGCAGCGGCACCGTATACTCCCCCAGCGTCCGGAAGAAGCGGAACATGGCCCGGTCTGAAATGACGTCGTTAGCCGCCAGGTTGCCCGGGCGCAGGTGAGTGCCTATGATCCTGGAGACCAGCCTTATCTCGTCGCGCGAGAAGCGCAGCCCTTCCATCACCTTCTCGGTCATGAGGGCGCCGAATTCCTCGTGCCCGAAGAAGCGCAGCCGGCCGTTCACCACGGCGGCCTTGGGCGGTTTGGCGATGTCGTGCAGCACAGCCGCCAGCTTGAACAGGCGCGGCGCCGGCAGCAGCTCCGCCACCTTTCTGTGCCCGGGCAGGTAGGAATCCAAATTTTCGAAAAGGTGGTCCAGCCGCTCTACCACGCGCAGGGTATGCGTAAGCACGCCGCCCTTGCCGTAATAATCCACGGCGCAGCTTTCCTGCGCCGCCAGGTCGGGAAAGACCGCGCAGAGCAGGCCGTACTTGTGCAGCAGCGCCAGCCATTTGTGCGAAACGGGGCTTTCCAGCAGGCGCATCAGCTCTTCGCGCACTCGCTCGGGGGCCGTGGTCTTTATCAGGGCGGCCTGCGCTTTGACCGCTTTCAGGGCGTCGGGGGTCAGCTCGAAATCCAGCGCGGCGGCCACGCGGAAAGCCCGCAGCAGGCGCACCGGGTCCTCGGTGAAAACCTTCACGGAGACCGGCCGCACTTTCCCGGCGGCCAGGTCTTTAAGCCCGCCGTGCAAGTCCGTAACCCCGCCCCGGGGCGGGCGGAAGGTGAACTCCCCGGTTTTGGGCAGGTGCGTGAACTTCAGGCCCGGGGCCAGCCGCAGGGCCAGGGCGTTGATGGTGAAATCGCGCCTCGCGAGGTCGGTCTCCAGGGAGCCGCCGACGAAGGGCATGAGGTCGAGCTGGGCGTAGGGGGCCTTGCGCTGCGTCAGGCGCCAGACCTGGCTGTCCTCGTCGAGCGGGAAAGCCGCGGCCCCCAGCTTCCTGGCCAGGCGCCGGACCTTCGCCCCGAAATCCGCCGACGGCGGGACGGCGAGGTCTATGTCCTTGAAAGGGCGCTTGAGGAGGGCGTCGCGCAAGGCGCCGCCCACGAGGTAAACTTCCGGGAATACGCCGGTTACCGCCGCTGTCAGGTCCATCGTTTGCCTTACTGCCGCGCCGGGGTCAATGCGCGGCCTGCTGAGCTTTTTCCACCACCGCGTCCGCCGAAGCCTTGGCGCGCTTCTCCAGTTCCTTCTTGAGCAGCTCGCGCTTGAGCACCTTCTGCAGGGCGTTCTTGGGCAGCGAGCTGACTATCTCCACGTCGCGCGGGCGCTTGTAGGCGTCGAAATTTTCCTTGATGAACTTCATGATCTCGCCCTTCTCCAGGGTGAATTCCGGGCGCGGCACTACGAAGCATTTCATCGTCTCGTTGCCGGAGCCGTCGGGGATGCCGATGACGGCGTTCTCGAGCACCTTGGGGTGGGTGTTGATGGAGTGCTCGATCTGGGCCGGGAACACCTTGAGGCCCTTCACGATGACCATGTCCTTCTTGCGGTCGCGGATGAACAGGAAACCGTCGGTGTCCAGCACGCCGATGTCGCCGGTCTTCAGCCAGCCGTCCTGCGTGAACAGCTCGCGGGTGGCAACATCGTTGCCGTGGTAGCCGCGGGTGATGTTGGGGCCCATCACGGCTATCTCCCCCTCCTCGCCGTGCTTGAGCTGGTTGCCCTGCTCGTCGAGGATGCGGATCTTCACGCCCGGGATGGCCTTGCCCACCGAGCCGTGCTTGCGCGACTTGGGCGGCACTATGGTGACCACGGGGCTGGTCTCGGTCAGGCCGTAGCCCTCCAGGATATGCAGCCCGAAGGCCTTGTGGAAATGATCCGTGATGGTGCGGTTGAGCGGCGCCGCGCCGGACAGGCACAGGCGCACCTTGCGCAGGCTCCAGAACTTCAGGAAGAATTTTTTGAGGCCGCGCGCCTCCTTGGCCAGCACGCCGTAGATCTGCGGCACCGCGATCATGATGGTGACGCCCTCGCGGCCCATGGCCTGCAGCCAGGGCTTGGGCGGGGTGATGCTCTTGACGATCATCGTCTTGGAGCCGAGCAGGATGGGCGTGATCACGTTGCCGGTCCACGAGAAGGTGTGGAACATGGGCAGCAGCGCCATGAACACGTCCTTCTTGGTGGGCTCCAGGGTGGCGATGGCCGCCTTGGAGTTCTCTATCATGTTGTGGTGCGTCAGCAGCACGCCCTTGGGGTGGCCGGTGGTGCCGGAGGTGTAGAGGATGGTGGCGAGGTCGTGCTCGTCGGAGGCGGCCTTCTGGGTCTGGGGGTGGTAATGGGCGTGCTTGAGATAGTGCCAGAAGTCGGTGACGCCGTCGAGCCCGCAGAAGTCGGCCGAGAGTATGAACTTGAGGCCCGGCAGATTCTTCTTCACCGCCAGGTAGTTCTTGACGAACTCTTTCTCCGTCACCACGCCCTTGCAGGCCGAGTTCTCGAGGATATAGGAGATTTCCTCGCCCTTGGAGACCAGGTAATTTATCGGGACGGCTATCGCGCCTATCTTGGCCATCGCGAAGTAGGAAATGATGAATTCCGGGGAGTTGCGCAGCACCACGGCCGCGCGGTCGCCCTTGCGCAGCCCGAGCTGCCAGAACATGTCGGCGGCCCGGTCCACGGAGTAGAGGACCTCGTGCCAGGACAGGGTCTTGTCGCCCGTGACATAGGCGGTCTCTTCCGGATGGCGCTCGGCCGTCTTGGCCAGGCAGGAGTACAGGTCTTTGGGTTCGGTCATACCCAAATTGTAGATAATAATAGAGGGTTTTTAAAGGGTATGTGACAAAAATAACGCGGCCGGGGTGTCCCGGCCGCGCTTTGGCTTTCAGGCCCGGTCTTTACTCCCGGCCGGCCTCATGTACCTGTATGTAGCGCCTGGCCAGCAGCAGGCCGATAGGGGTTACCAGGGCCATGCCCCCCACCCAGATCCAGATCATCTGCGAGTTGCGCGGGCCCTCGGCCGGGCAGTAGGCCGCCAGCAGGATGCCGGAGAGAGGCCCCACCAGGAACTTCGCGAAGAAATACGGCAGCATGGACAGGGCCATGTAGGAGCCTTCCTGCCCCTTGGGCGCTATGGCGGCCGGGTACTCGTAGAGCCGCGGCGAGTAGAAGGCCTCGCCGATGGAATAGATGAACACGGCCAGGACTATGGACGGGAACAGCGGGTTGAGCGGCTTGCCGGCCAGGTCCAGGTTCAGCCACCAGGCGATGAGGGACCCGAAAGGACCGTCCGCCAGCGGCTGGAACATGACCGGCGGCACGGCCATCAGGAACACCGAGAGCGCCGCGATGGTGGTGCCGATGATCACCGATTTATACGCGGTGACCTTCTGCGTCAGCGCGCCCACGATAGGCGCCAGGATGATGACCACTACCGCGTTCAGGGTGCCGAAGAGCTGGCCTATGGGCGCGCCGTCGCCCAGCTCGCGGATGCCGAACTTGGGGAAGGTGTAGTAGAAGTGGTAGAGGATGAACCTGACGAACACTACGAAACCGAAGAAGGCCAGGAAGCGGTAGAAGGCGGGCTGCGCCCAGAGCGAGCTGAAGATACGCCACCAGTCCGCCATCGCGTCGCGGCTGGAGAACAGGAAGGCGTTCCCGAAGGACTCGCCCTGGTACTTGGAGACGGCCGGGGTGATCTTCACTCCCTCGTCGGTGACCTCCACGCCCTCGCGCATGGCGAACCAGGTGAGGATGAGGTTGGGCAGGGTGCACAGCATGCCCAGCAGGATGATGGTCTGGTAGGTGCTGATCTGGATGCCGAGGTAGGGGACGGTGAAGTGGCCGTATTCGCCCAGGCCGCCGCGCACCTTGTCCACCACGTAGCCGGCTATGGCGAAGCCTACGTTCATCATGGAGTAATAGACGGAGAAGGCGATGGAGCGCTGCTTGGTGGTGGTGAAGCGCCGGACCGCGGCCACCATGACGGGCGTCTGCAGCGCCTCGCCGAGGGCCAGCGGGAACAGGCCGAACGGTACCGCTATGTATTGGATGGCGGCGAAGGCCATCACGAAGCGAGCGAGCGCCGCCAGGCCGAAGCCGACGATGAGCGAGCGGCGGATGCCGACGGCGTCCACGAGCGAGCCGACCATCACGGTGAAGGTGGTGAGGATAATGGACCAGCTGGCTATCACGAAGCCGGCGCTCGTGTCGCTGAACTTCAGGTCCGAGGAGAGCCACAGCACCAGCACCGAGTTGACCAGGGCGTAGGCCAGGATGGTCATGATCTTCGTGGCGAAGATTATCCACAGCTCCCTGACGGAGCCTTTCAGCACCAGGAACCTGCCTATAAAGGATTCTTCTTTCGTGTCGGTCATTGTTCGGCCTTCTCCTTGGGGTCGAGCATCTTCTTATAGAGTTCGTCGAACTGAGGCGCCAGCTTCTTGAAAGCCGTCATCACCGCCGGGTCGAAATGCTCCGGCTTCATGCGGTCGTCGCCAACCGTGATGATGCGGCAGGCGCCCTCGTGGTCGTAATTGGGCTTGTAGACGCGGGAGTTGCGCAGCGCGTCGTAGCAGTCGCAGATGGCGGTGATGCGCGCCTCGAGCGGGATCTCCTCCCCCTTCAGGCCCTTCGGGTAGCCGCTGCCGTCCCAGCGCTCGTGGTGGCACAGCGCTATGCGCTTGCCGAACTCCAGGTGCGGGTGGTCGCCGATGATCATGGCGCCGAAGGTGGTATGGTGCTTCATCTCCTCCATCTCCTCCGGCGTCAGGCGTCCCGGCTTCTTGAGGATATGGCTGGGGATGTGCACCTTGCCCACGTCGTGCAGCGTGGCCTGGCTATGGATCAGTTCTACGAATTTTTCCGACTGGCCCAGCTCGCGGGCCATCAGCGCGGCGTACTCAGCCACGCGCAGGATGTGGTTGCCGGTGTCCACGTCGTTGGCTTCTGCCGCCCTGGCCAGGGCGAGTATGAGGTAATCGAAGGCGTTCTCGTATTCAGCGGAGCGCAGGATATTGCCGATGCGCAGCAGCAGCTCGGCCTGGTCATAGGGCTTGGAGAGGAATTCCTCGGCGCCGGACTCCATGCCCTTCATCTTGTTCTCTTTGTTGTCCATCGAGGTGATCATGATGACCGGGATATGGGAGAGCTGCGGGTCCGACTTGAGCTTCTTGCAGACCTCGTGGCCGTTCATCAGCGGCATGTTGATGTCGAGCAGCACCAGGTCGACCGGCTTTTCGGCGAGCACGGCCAGGGCCTCGCGGCCGTTGAGGGCCGTCATGGTCTCGTAGCCGTGCGGCTTCAGCAGGGCCTCCAGGAGGTCCAGGTTGAAGTCTTCGTCGTCGACGCAGAGGATGCGGCGGGCCCTGTTATTCATCGTTTTGATTGTATCAAATTATATTTTTCAAAGAGCAGGAGGCCGGCCGCCGCCAGCGTGAAGAGCAGCGCCAGCGGGCCGAGCAGCCAGCCGTACCGGGTGTAGAAAGTGCCGCCGGGGGCCAGGCGCGCCTGCGCGACAAGGGTGCCCTCCGCGCCGCCGGCCAGCGCCGCGCGCGTGAAGCCCAGCGGGTCAATGACCTGCGATTCGCCCGAAGAAGCCGCGCGCAGCAGCCAGAGCCCGGACTCTACGGCGCGGGCCGCGGACATGTCCGAGTGCTGGCGGTGCTGCAGCAAAGTCCACTCCAGCGGGTCCAGCGTCGGGGTTATGAGTATTTCCGCGCCCTTCTCCGCCATGGCCCGCGTCCCGTCCTCGAAGGCCAGGTCGTAGCAGATCTGCGGGCCCAGTTTCCCGAGGGGCGTCGCGACCGGTTCGGGCTCTTTGTTCTTCGGCAGGCCGGCCTCGACGAACTGCACCGGGTGCATTTTATGGTAGAGGCCGATCACCTGCTTGTCCCGGCCGAGGTGCAGCGTGAAGTTCCCGCGCTTTATCCCCCTCGCCGGGTCCTCGTTGACGCAGACGCCGATGACGGCCTCGGCCGCGGAGGGCTTCAGCTTTTTCGCTATGTAGGAAATATAGGAAGGGCTGTCGGCGGAAGGAAAAGTCACGGAACATTCCGGCCAGACCAGCAGGTCGGCGCCGGCTGCGCCCGGCGCCAGGCTCAGCCGCACCAGCTTGTTTATGTCGGAGCGCTCGGCCTGCACCAGGGCCGCCTTGAGCGGCCTGCCGGCGTCGGGAGTCAAGGCCTCCAGGCGGTGGCGGCCCCAGGCGTAAGACGAGGCGAGGACGGCCGCGAAGACGGCGGCCGCCAGCCAGGGGAAGCGGCGCCTCGGGAGCAGGGCCCAGGCCGCGTTGGCCGAAGCTATCAGGGCGGAAAGGCCGTAAACGCCCCAAAGCGACAGGGACTGGAAAACGGGCGCGTTATAGGTCTGGCTGTAGCCGAGGCCCAGCCAGGGGCATTCCAGGGCCCAGAGCTCGGAGCGGAAATACTCCAGGCCCGCCCAGGACAGCCCGGCCGCGGCGGCCCACAGCAGGGCCTTCGCCTCGGTCAGGCCGGATTTTTCGGCGAGCGCCCAGAGGCCGCGCAGGAGTCCCGCGTGCAGCGCCAGCCACAGCGCGAACACGGCCCAGAAGACCAGGGCCAGGTAATGCACTACCGCGGCCATCCAGATGAGGGAGATAATGTAGAAGACCAGCCCGGCGGCGCCGCCCAGCAGGAAGGCGCTCTTCACGCCGGAGCTGCGGGTTACGGCGTAAAAAAGCGGAGCCAGCGCGATCCAGGCCAGCCAGCCGTAATTAAGCGGCGCGTAGCAGGCCGACAGCAGCAGGCCGGAAAGGGCGGCGAGAGAGCAGTTCGTTGCGGTGTCCCGGCCCATTACGCCGCTTTCTTGGTACAGGTGTAGAGGACATGCGCCGCTCCCAGCGGGGCGGAGGCGGGCTCGGTGAAGCCGGCCTTTTTAAGCAGCACCTGCATTTCGTCCTCGGAGATCCGCTCTTTCAGCGGGGGGCCCTTGGGCGTCTCCTTCTTGTCCCACTCGATGACCGAGAGGCGCGCGCCGGGCCTGAGCGCGGCGGCCACGGCGGAGAGGAAGGCCGGCTTGTCGTCCACCTCGTGCAGGGCGTCGGAGAGCAGCGCCAGCGTGTACGGGGCCTCCGGGACGCTGAGCTTGGAATGCGCCACCTGGTGGGTGTGGATATTGAAGACGCCCGAGGAAGCCGCCCTGGAGCGCAGCTCGGCCAGCATCACGCCGGAGATGTCCAGGGCGTAGATCATGCCCTTGGGCCCGACCATGCGCGCGGCCGGGAAGGTGAAATAGCCCATGCCGCAGCCGATGTCCAGGATGACGTCGCCGGGCTTTATGCCGGCCTTCACCAGGGTTTCCTCCGGCGGCATTTCCGCGCGCCGCTCCGGGCTGTCCAGTTTGTCCCTTTCTTCGGGGTTGAATACGTGTGCCATGTTGTTCCCTTAATTCTTAATGTTCCCCAGCTTGGTCCAGGCTTCTAAAACTTTGAGGGTGATGCGGGCGCAGGCGAAGAAGTCCTTGAGGTCCAGGTATTCGTGGGTGGTGTGGACGTCGCGCATGCCGGTGGAGAGCACCGGGGCCTTGATGCCGTGGCCGTAGAGGATATTGCTGTCGGTGCCGCCGCCGGAGGCGGAGGGTTTCATCTTTATGCCCTCCTCTTTCATGGCGGCCGCTATGAGCGGGAGCACGGGGTTGGTTTTGTCTATGTGCAGGTTCGGGAATTTCCGCTCGATCAGGAATTCGTAGCGCGGGGTGATGAGCTTGCCGCCGTCGCGCACTTTTATTTTCCTGACGGCCCGCCTGAGGCAGTCTTCCATGTGGCGGGTCTGCTTGTCCAGCTTGGCGGGGTTATGGGAGCGGGCCTCGCCGGAGAGCTCCACGAGGGGCGGCACGATGTTGATGGCGCTGCCGCCGGAGATGAAGCCGATATTGGCGGTGGTCTCACGGTCGATGCGGCCGAGCTTCATCTGCGAGAGGGCGCCGGCTACCACTTTGATGGCGGAGATGCCCTTTTCGGGGGCCACGCCGGAGTGGGCGGCGGCGCCGTAGACTTTTATGTCCATCTTGTCGGCGGCGGGGGCGCTGGTGATGACGTTCTCAATGCCCTGTTCGTTGTCGAAGATGAGGCCGTAGCGGGCGCGCAGGGAGGGATAGTCCAGGTACTTGGCGCCCATCAGGGCCATCTCCTCGCTGATGGTGAAGACGGCCTCGATGGGCGGCCGGGGCAGGCGGTTGTCGTCGAGGGTCTTGATGACTTCCAGGATGACGGCTATGCCGGCCTTGCAGTCGGCGCCGAGGATGGTGGTGCCGTCGGAGGTGATGCGGTCCTTGTGCACCTGCGGGCGGACGTTGGCCGCGGGGCCCACGGTGTCCATGTGGGCGGAGAGCAGGAAGGGCTCGGCGGGGGCGGTGCCGGGGAAGCGGGCCACCAAATTGCCGGTCTCGCCGTTTATCTTGCGGCCGGCCTCGTCTATGGTAACCTCGGCGCCCATGAACTTGAGCAGTATGGAGAGGCGGCGCGCTATGGCGCCTTCTTTGCCCGAGAGCGACGTGATCTTGGCCAGGTCGCAGAACAGCTGCACCATCCGCTTCTCGTTGATCGCAGGGGTCATACGGATATTATTTAAATTTTAAAGCGCGTTTACAATGAACATCTGGGGCCGGGCGCGCCCCCCTGCTTAGCGGGCGGCGGGGCAGTCGCGCAGGAAAGCGGACTCGCTTTTAATGTAGTCCTCGAGCCGCTCCGTTTCCGGCGCGGTCAGGGCGACGGGCTCTTCCCGCCCGTAATACTCGTTGAGCAGGGCGTAGAATTCCTGGCGGAACCTGTAATCCCTGATCTCGCTGCCGGGCAGCCTCTCCTCTCCTGAGCCGGAATAGCCCGGGTCGCGCAGCCGGGCGGCCCAGCGCCTGGCTTTCAGGTCTACGGCGGCCCGCCCCTCCGAGCGCAGCCGCTCGGCGGCTTTAAGGCAGGCGGCGGTTGCGGGATCGGCCGGCGCGTCGCGGAAATCTTTCGGGGCCGGCGGATCTTTGGTTTCGGGCACGTTCATCTGCACCGTCGTGATCGGGCGGCCGGAGCGCAGGTGCACCGTTTTCAGCACCAGCACCAGCCCTTCACCGGTCCTGAAGAGGCGCCCCTTCACCAGCATTTGCGCCCAGAGCCGCCCCCGCTCGCCGAGCTTCTCCAGCATTTCCGCGTCCATCACGCCCGCGCCCCGCAGCTTGAACAGCTCTTCGGATAGCAGCAGCTGCGCCTGCCGCGCCTCCTCCTCCGAGGCTCCGCCCAGGGCCGTGAAACTGCTTACGGCCAGCCGCTCCAGCCCGTGCAGCCTGGCTGTCCCCGCCAGCCTGCCCGCCAGCAGCTCATATTCCCCGCCGAAAAGAGGGGCCAGCCCCCAAAGCAGGAGAAGGCCCGCGGCCAGCGCCGCCGCAAATCCGGTAAGCCTGCTAAAGCCGCTCCTCATAATACCACCTCCGGCCTCACTAATGGTATATGAGAAAAGACTAAAATCCCGCTCAAGCCGGGTTCAAATCCGGCTCAAATCGGGAGGCGCCGCGTTTATTATTCGAACTTGTAGCCGTGGCCCATGACGCTCACTATATGCGAGGCCAGGGCCGGGCCCAGTTTTTTCCTGAGGGAGTAGACGTGGACTTCCACGGTATGCGGGTCGTTGTAGTTGGCGGTGTCGTAGCCCCAGACGGTTTCCAGGATGTAGGGCACGCTCAGCGCCCGGTTCTCTTTTTCCAGCAGCAGGGCGAGCAGGTCGAATTCCTTGCGGGTGAGGGGCGCCGGCTTTCCGTCCACCAGCACGGTCCTGGCGGCGGGGTCGAACACCATGCCGAGGCGGCTGACGCGCTCCGGGGAAGCCCCGGGACACGCGCTATAGCGCCTGAGCACCGCGTTGATCTTGGCCGCGAGCACCGGGAAGGAAAAGGGCTTTACGATATAGTCGTCGGCGCCCTCGCTGTAGCCGGAGATGATGTCTTCCTCCCCGGTGTCTTTTCCTGAAATTATTATCACCGGCACGGGAGGCCGGTCCGTAAGGCCTTTTACAGCCCTGCAGAGCCCGAACCCGTCGAGGCCGGGCATTTCAGCGTCGGTCAGCACCAGGTCCGGCCGCGACTCGCGCGCCAGCACCACGGCCTCGGAGCTATTGTCGGTATAGACCACGGAAAAGCCGTGGTTTTCGAGGTAGCAGGCGAGCACTTCCACCACCTGCTTGTCGTCGTCTACGAGTAAGATCTTTTTCGCCATGTATTGCCGCCCCTCCCGCCCAAGCGTATTTTGTAGCAAATACTCCCGCGGTTGGCAATGCGCCCCGCCTCCCCTCGCGGGAAGATTTTGTACAATCAGTATCATGAAACCAGTAAAACTGCGGTTGATCCTGGCGGCGGCCGCGCTGGCGCTCGGCGCCTGCGGCAATAAAAATCTGCAAACCCTCGAGCACCCCGACCAGGTCGCGCCGAAGGTTTATTATGTCAGCCCGGCGCCCTTCCGGTCCATGCGGTTCGCGCCGCCCCCGGAACCCGGCTCCATGGAACAGCAGGCCGACATCGCCGGGGTGCTGGCCTGGCAGAACAAGCGCACCGAGGCGGACTGCGCCAAGTCCTCGCGCACCGCCGAGGAAACCTACGACTCTTTCTGGGGAGCGCAGAGCCCCTTCCCCTCTCCTGTCCCGCCCGGAGTGCACGAGTTCTTCGTGCGCCTGGCCGCGGACCTGGAGGCCTCCCTGGAGACCATGAAGGAGCGCTACCAGCGCCCCCGCCCCTACATGGCCTACGCCGAGGCGCAGCCCTGCATCAAGAGGAGCAAGAGCTTCTCCTACCCCAGCGGGCATACCACCTTCGCGCGCGTTTTCGGCAACGTGCTTGCCGACCTGCTGCCCGCCAGGCGGGACGAATTCCTGGCCAAGGCCGACGAGATAGCGCAGGACCGCGTGATCGGCGGGGTGCACTATCCCGGCGACATCGCGGCCGGGAAAGTTTTCGGCGACCTGTACCACGCCGAGCTGCTGAAGTCCCCGGCTTACCAGGCAGACCTGGAAAAGCTGAGGGCGCTGCTGTCCAAATAGCCGCCCGGTTTCAGGGCCGGCGGCAAAAAAGATAGAATACCCCTATATATGGAAAAAGACGCTTCATTGGAGAAACCCGCCGTAAAAACGGAAGGCGCGGCCGGCTACCTGCCCCGCGAGACCGAGCCCGCCTGGTGCGCCAAATGGGACGAATCCCGGGTCTACCATTACGACCCCGCCGCGCCGCGCGCCAACACCTTCGTGGTGGACACCCCCCCGCCCACCGTTTCCGGCTCGCTGCACGTCGGGCACGCTTTCAGCTACACGCAGACCGACATCCTGGTGCGCTTCCAGCGCATGCTGGGCAAGAACATCTTCTACCCCATGGGCTGGGACGACAACGGCCTGCCTACCGAGCGCCGCGTGCAGAACCTCTTCGGCGTGCGCTGCGAGCCCTCGGTGCCCTACAACCCGGACTACAAGCCTTCCGGCCCCAAAAAGGAACTGAAGGATTACGAGCATATCTCCCGCCGCAACTTCCTGGAGCTCTGCGAACAGCAGACCGCCGAAGACGAGAAGAACTACGAGGCGCTGTGCCGCCGGCTCGGCCTGTCCATAGACTGGCGCCAGACCTATTCCACCGTCGGAGAGCATTGCCGCAGAACTTCCCAGCTGTCCTTCATAGACCTGCACAAGAAGGGCCACGCCTACAGCGCCGAAACCCCCACGCTTTGGGATACCACTTTCAGGACGGCGGTGGCCCAGGCCGAGACCGAGGACCGCGAGGCGTCCGGCTTCTTCCACGACCTGAAGTTCGGCGTGGAGGGCGGCGGCGAGTTCACCATCGCCACCACCCGGCCGGAGCTGCTGGCGGCCTGCATCGCCGTGGTGGCCCACCCCGACGACGAGCGCTACCAGCCGCTGTTCGGCAAGAAAGCGGTCACCCCTGTTTTCAGGGCGCGCGTGCCGATCATGCCCTCCTACCACGCCGACCCGGAGAAGGGCACCGGCATCATGATGATCTGTACCTTCGGCGACATCGCCGACGTGCAGTTCTGGCGCGAGCACAAGCTGCCCATGCGCCAGCTCATAGGCCGCGACGGCAGGCTGCTCCCGGTGGAATTCGGGGGGCCTCTCTTCGACAGCGCCGACCCCGCCGCCGCCAACGCCGCCTACGCCCAGCTGGCCGGCCTCTACGCCAAGCAGGCCCGTACGAAAGTGGTGGCCCTGCTGAAGGAAGCCGGCGCCGCGCCGGGAGAGCCCCGGCCCACCAAGCAGGCCGTGAAATATTATGAGAAGGGCGACATGCCGCTCGAGTTCGTGCCGGCGCGCCAGTGGTACATCCGCATCCTCGACAAGAAGGCCGGGCTGCTGGAGCAGGGCCGCAAGGTGGCCTGGCACCCGGAATTCATGCTCAAGCGCTACGAGCAGTGGGTCGAGGGCCTGAACCAGGACTGGTGCGTCAGCCGCCAGCGCTATTTCGGGGTGCCTTTTCCCGTCTGGTATCCCGTGCTGCAGGACGGCGCCCTGGATTTCGACAACCCCATCCTGGCCGCGCCGGAGTCGCTGCCGGTGGACCCCCAGACCGACTGCCCCCCCGGCTATAAGCCCGAACAGCGCGGCGTGCCCGGCGGCTTCGCCGGGGATCCCGACGTGATGGACACCTGGGCCACCTCCTCGCTGACGCCGATGATCTCCAGCGGCTGGGCGACGGACAAGGAAAAGCACGCGCGCCTCTACCCCGCGGACATGCGGCCGCAGGCGCACGAGATCATCCGCACCTGGGCTTTCTACACCATCACCAAGTCCTGGCTGCACGAGAACTCCGTGCCGTGGCACAATGCCGCCATCAGCGGCTGGGTGGTCAGCCCGGACAAGGGCAAGATGAGCAAGTCCAAGGGCAAGGCCGTCACGCCCGAAGACCTGCTGCAGACCTATTCGGCCGACGCGCTGCGCTATTGGGCGGGCAAGGCCAAGCTGGGCCAGGACACGGTTTACGACGAGAGCGTGTTCAAGGTGGGCATGCGCCTGGCCACCAAGCTCTACAACGCCTCCAGGTTCGCCATGCTGCAGATGCGCAATCCGGCGCTGGCCGGCGGCGGCCCGCTGTGCGCCGCCGACGTCACCGAGCCGCTCGACAAGGCGTGGGTGGACCACGTCAAGAAGCTGGCGGACGCCTCGCGCGAGGACTTCGCCAATTACGAGTACTCCGCGGTGCTGCTCTACGTGGAGACGGCCTTCTGGGACTTCTGCGACAATTACCTGGAGCTGGTGAAGAACCGGGCCTACTCCGGCTCCCCCGCCGCCGCGCGCTCCGCTTGCGCCGCGCTGGACTGGACGCTGGGCGTGTTCCTGCGCCTGCTCGCGCCCTTCATGCCCTTCATCACCGAAGAGGTCTGGGGCTGGTCTTACGCCGCCGCCCTGAAGCTGCCGTCGGTGCACAAGGCCCCGTGGCCTTCCTCCGCCGAGCTGGCCTCGCCCGCGGGCGAGCCGAGAGTGCTGGAGACCGTCCGCAAGGTGCTGGAGGCCGTGCGCACGCGCAAGGCCGCCGAGAAGCGCAGCGTAAAATGGCCGGTGGCCAAGCTGGCCGTGGAATGCGGGCCCGCACAGGCCGCCGCGCTGAAGCTGGCGCTGGAAGACCTGCTGGCCGCGGGTGCCGTCGCCCCCGCCGGCTTCACTCTGGCCGAAACCGGCTCCGACGACAAGGACCCTGCCGTGACGGTGGAGCTCGGCGTCGTTTAAGAGCGCCGCCCGCCAATAAAAAAACCGGAGGCTGCCCTCCGGTTTTTTATTGCGCCGCCTGGCTAGCGCCCGCCGCGTCCACGGCCCCTGCCGCGTCCCCTGCCGCCGGAACCTCCGCGGCCTTTGTCGTTCTTCTTCCAGCCCGAGACCTTCCAGCGGTCGCGGCCCGGCTGCTGCGGGGCCTGGCCGCCGCCGGCGGTTCCCGCCGGAGGCTGCCCGGGGCGGGCTTCCAGCGACAGGTCTATCTTGCCCTCCATGGTGTCCACGGAAGCGATCATCACCTTCACCTTGGTTCCCGGTTTCAGCCCGTTGACGCGCAGCAGGCCTTCGGCGCCGGTGTCGCCCAGCATCACGAAGGCGCCGCTGTCGATGATGGTGGTGACGGCGCCGTCCATCACAGTGCCGACCAGTTCCTTGATCATCTCGGCGCGCATGATGTCCACCGACTTGTGCTCGGCGTCGGAGGCCGCCCGCTCCCGCTCGGAGCAGTGCGCGCCCGCCTTGTCGAGCGGCAGGGCGGCGTGGTTCTCTTTTTTGCCGCGCAGCAGGGCCTTGATGGCGCGGTGCGTCATCAGGTCCGGGTAGCGGCGTATCGGCGAGGTGAAGTGCGAATAGAAGCGCGTGGCGATGCCGAAATGCCCCTCGGATTCCGGCGAGTAGACCGCCTGGCGCATGCTGCGCACCATCAGCGAGTTGATCAGCGTGGTGAGCGGGTGCGCTTCCGCCTGGCGCAGCACGTCCTGCAGCCCCTTGGGCGCGTTGCGGCCCTCGATGTGCCCCGCGGTCAGCCCCAGCTCGCCCAGCGCGACGGACAGGGCCTTCAGTTTCAGCGGGTCCGGCGCGTCGTGGCGGCGGTGCAGGAACGGCATCTTGGCGTTATAGAGCTCGGTGGCCACGGCCTCGTTGGCCAGCAGCATGAACTCCTCGATCAGGCGGTGGCTCTTGAGCCGCGGCCGCAGGGAAACGCCCAGCGGCCGGCCGTGCGGGTCCGCGTTCACCTTATATTCCGGCAGGTTGAAGTCGAGCGCGCCGCGGGCCACGCGCCGGCGGTAGAGCACTTCCATGAGGGCGCCCATGCGGGCGACCGCCTCGCCGATGCTCTTGTGCACGTCCGGCACCTTGCCGCCGTCGAGCAGGGACTGCACTTCCTCGTAGGTGAAGCGGCGCCAGGAGCGGATGACCGTTTCGGCCAGGCGGCGCTTGATCACCTTGCCGGAACTGTCGATATCCATGAAGGCGGACATGGTGAGCCGCTCCTGGCGGGGCACCAGGCTGCAGAGGTTGTCCGAGAGCGCCGGGGGCAGCATCGGCACCACGCGGTCGGGCAGGTAGACGGAGGTGGCGCGGGCGTAGGCTTCCTTGTCCAGCTCCGTGCCGGATTTGACGTAGTTGGCCACGTCGGCGATGTGCACGCCGAGCCGCAGCTTGCCGCCGCCCAAATCCTCCAGCGAGACGGCGTCGTCGAAGTCCTTGGCGTCGGCGCCGTCTATGGTGCAGACCGGCAGGTCGAAGAGTATCTCGCGCCCTTTCCAGGAGTCGGGCTCGAGGCGCGATCCGAAGGCCGCGGCCTGGTCCAGCACCTCTTTGGGAAAGGCTTCGTTGATGCTGCGGGCGCGCAGGATGGAGTCGATGCGGGCGCGGATGTCGCCGGGATCGCCCAGGATCTCGGTCACTATGCCCGAAGCCCCGCCGGCGCCCGCCTCGGGCCAGCGCTTTACCTCGAGCACGGCCAGGGCGCCCTCCGCCGGCTTGACCCCGGGGGCGTAGCCGCTGACTACCGCCGGCGGCGCGTTGCCCTTTTCCGGGAACAGCGCCCAGACGTTCTTTATCTGCCTGAGCACGCCCACCATGGAGGTATGCGCGCGCTTGACGACTTTTATGATCTCTCCGGCCAGGCGGCCGCTTTTTTCGGGGCGCACCTTGGCCTGCACGCGGTCGCCGTCCATGGCCAGGTCGAGGCCGCGGCCGCGGATGAAGACGTCGCCGACGCCTTCCTTCTCCGAAAGCAGGAAGGCGAAAGAGCCCTTGTGCTGTATGACCCCTTCCACTATGGCTTCATGCCCGCCGGGCGCGGGGCGCCGCTCTTGTCTTTGCCAATGTTTTCTCATTTTATATCCTTGTGTGTCAGCGCAGGACTTCCCGGCCGTTTATCTTGAGACTCTTGAACCTGGCGTAGGCCCCCGCGGGGTCGCCCCCGGAGAAGCCGCCCAGGAAAAACTTCTGCGACGGCACGTCGGCCGCCGCCGCGGCGTCCACGCGCAGCGCCGCGGTGAAATTCTTGCGGTCGAGCGCGTAGGAAACCGTGAAATAATTGCCGTCCCTCTCGAAGCGCAGCACCTTCAGCTTTGCGGGCAGCGGCACCGGCTTGCCGCCGGGCAGGCAGATCAGCGTCAGGCTATCGTCCTGCGGGCGGGGGCCGTTCTGCCTCTGCACCAGCAGCTTCATGGAGGCCGAGGCGCTGCCTACGGAAGGCCGCGCGGAATCCCCGCCTATCCAGACGCCGTAGGAGAACCGCTTCATCTGCCCGGGCGGGATCTTGAACTCCGCCTCCAGGTCGGCCCGCCAGCGCGGGCCCAGCAGTTCGCGCGAAAGGATAAGCCCGGGGACGTAGCCGTCGGAGGGCTCGTCGCGGGTGTCGTCCTGCCTGGCCGTCAGGTAATAATAGAGCCCGTTGCTCTTCACCTCGCTGGAGCCGTGGACGTCGTTCCAGCCGGTCCAGGAATCCCAGTCGTCCGTGGCGAAGGCGCCCTTTTTGAACATCGCGGGGTTCAGGCAGCCGGAGGCCAGCAGGGCCGCGGCGAGCGCGGCGCAGGCCAGGTTTACTTTTGTCAGGCGGGCGGGGATCATTGTTTTTTAGTGTCGAGCCAGATGGTGACGGGGCCGTCGTTGATGATTTCCACTTCCATGTCGGCGGCGAAGACGCCGGTCTTCACCGGGACGCCTTTTTCTTTCAGGCGCGCGGCGAAATGCTCGTAGAGGCGGCTGGCCTCGGCCGGCTTGGCCGCGGCGGTGAAGTCCGGGCGGCGGCCCTTGGAGGCGTCGCCGTAAAGCGTGAACTGGGAGACTACCAGGGCCTCGCCCTTTACGTCGAGCAGCGAGAGGTCGAACTTGCCTTCGGCGTTGGAGAAGACGCGCAAATTGGCGGTCTTCTCCGCCAGGAAGTCCGCGTCGGCCTCCGTGTCGCCGCCGCCCACGCCGAGCAGCACCACCAGCCCGCCGCCTATGGTGTTATGGACCCCGGCTGTTTTAACGCCGCCGCGCTTTACGCGCTGTATCAGTGCCCTCATCCACATCATTATAAATAATTTCTCCTTAACCCTCCTATTTAAAATGCTATATAATACCTACATAAAGGGCGCGGGGCGCGGTAAAGCCCGGCGCAAAGGTGACGCGATATGGTAACGGGACTTGTGCTGGTTAAATTAATGCCCGGCAAAGAGAAGCAGACCCTCTCCAAGCTGAAGGGCCTCACGAACGTGGTGCACATGTCGGCCGTGTTCGGCCGCTGGGACCTGGTGCTCGACATGGAGACCGACGACCTTCCGACGCTTTCCAACATAGTGGTGCAGGAAATACGCTGCATACCGGGCGTGCTCTCCACCGAGACGCTGGTTACGACTTCCCTTTAACGGGCAGCCAGGCTCACGGTCATATGCGCACGGGACTCTTCCTGCTGCTGTTGGCTCTTTCGGCCCCGCCGTGCCGCGCCCAGGTTTTCCTGGGCGCGGAGGTGGGGCCGGACGCTTTTGTCAAAGCGGAGCCGGCGCAACTCGACAACTCCTCGGAGGACGCCTTCGCCTGGGCCCTGAGCTCCGAGGTCAGCAGCAGCACCCTTTACGCCGTCCTGGAGTCCACCACGCCGGAGCGGGAGCTGCTGCGGTACCTGGGCCTCGGCATCTACAGGCAGGAGCTGGCGGCGCTGCTGCTGCTGTCCGAAAAAAGTTCGGTGCCCGTTAAAAAGCTGGCGGAGGAGCTGCCCAAGGCTGGCGGTTTCAGGGGGCTGGCGAAAAAGCATAAAGCCGACGCGATGGCCATTTTCAGCGAGGCGGGGCGCCTGAAGGCCGCGGCCGACCTGCGCCTGCCGCTTTTTCTGCCCGTATCCCCTCCCCCAGCCGCGGTAGAAACCTCCACGGCCGCGCCCCCTTCCCCCGATGAGAAAAAATAGCCTGGTCCTGGCCGCCCTGCTGGCCCTGCTGCCCTGCGCCCCCGCGCGGGCGCTGCGCGTGCCGCCCGGCGCAAACCGGGCCGTGATAGCCCTGCCCGACGGCTTTAAAGTCACGGCTGAACTGGCGCTGACCCCCGACGCCCAGGCCAGGGGCCTGATGTTCCGGGACACCCTGGCGCCCGGCGCCGGCATGCTTTTCGTGTTCGGCGAGGCGGGCCCGAAATCTTTCTGGATGAAGAACACCTTCGTTGACCTGGACATGGTCTTCCTGGACGGAAACCTGAAGGTGCTGAAGGTTTTTCACAGGGTGCCGCGCTCGGCGCCCGGCCAGCCGGAGAGCGAGCTGGCCCGGGCCTCGGCCCCGGCCGCCTGCGTGCTGGAGCTGCCCGCCGGCACGGCGCGCGCCCACCGCGTGAAGCCCGGCGCCCGTCTGAAGGTATCTTTTCCCCCCGCAAAATAAGAACGGCGGGCCCGGCCCGCCGTCCTTCCTGAAACCGGCTCCCTTACCTGAAGCTGTAGTAGTAGTGCACGCGCTGCAGGTCCTTCAGCGGGAAGGGCCCGCTGCTCTTGCCCTTTACCGGCACCTCCAGCACCGTGCGGCCGGTCCTGAAGATCATGTTATAGTTCGCGAGCACCTTCAGCTTGCCCGACGGAGAAGCCTCGACCGGCAGGTCCACCACCAGCGGTGAAACGGGGCGCGGGTGCACCAGTTTCGCGCCGTTCTCAAGGTTGATGGCGTGGTACTGCCCGTAGGTGGCCGGGGCGAATTTCCTGTTTACGGCCGCCGACGGCGCGAAGGTCAGCGTGGCCGCGCAGGACTGGTGCGGGCCGAGGTTGGCGCCCTTGCAGCCGTTGGAGGTGAGCTTGAAGCAGGACGGCAGCCCGGAAACGTCGAGGCTGATGTTCTTCCAGACGGAGGCGGTGTTGTTGGTTATGCGCAGCACCTCGTCCATGGAGTAGCCCTCCGGGACCAGGCCGAAGTCCGCGCGGTTGTGGAAGCCGGACGGGCCCGACCAGTGCTGGCGCCACCACCAGGTGGAGTAGGAGTACTTGGCGCTGCCTTTTATCTCGATGTAGCTCGGGTAAACCTCGTTGGAGGGGATCTCGAAGCCGGTCAGGTATTCGCGCACGGCGCCGGGCGAGAAGCGCACCCTGAAGGTGCAGCTCTTGCCCGGGGCCAGCGTCGCGGAGCTGCATTTGTCCTGCTCCGCCGAGAAGGGCATCCCGGGGTCGAGGTTGGAGATCTTGCCCAGCCGCAGGTCGGCGTCGCCTACGTTCATGACGATCACCTGCCTGGCGGCGGTCTCGTACATGTACATGGCGCCGAAATCGAAGCCGCGCGGCCAGACCATGGCCGCCGGGGCGGGCTTCGGCTTCTCTTCCTGCTGAGCGCCGCCGCCGGCTTTTTTTTCTCCGGCGGAAGCCCCCCCGCCGCCCTGGGACTGCTGGGAGGCTCCGCCGCCCCGGGCGAAAGAGTCGCTCCAGCCGCCGCTCCACGCGCCTCCTGAAGCGCCGCCGTAGACTTCGGAATAACCTCCGCTCCCGCCGCCTGAAACCGAGCTTTCGTAGCCGCGGCCGCTTACCCCGTGCGTCCGTCCCGTTCCCCCGCCGCTGCCCGGCAGCGCCGCGCCCGAGAGCCGCCCGGTCGAAAAGGCGCCTTTCCTGCTTTTGAGCGAGCCCGAGAGGGCCGGGCCGGGACTGCCGCCGCCCGGCCTGGAATATACCGCGGCCGCGCCGGCCTCGCTCCCGGTTTCGCCGTCCTTCGCCGCGGTCCCTCCGGCGGCCCTGCCCCCGCCGCCCGGAGCTCCGGAGTTGCCCGCGGCCTGGGCCGACTGTGCCTCCACCTCATGCCGGGACTGGCGCGCGAACTCCTCGAGGTCTTTCCTGGTACCGGGGGCCGCGGCGGCTTTAACCTTTACCGCGGCCGCTTCAGAAGAATAGCCCTCGTTGGCCTTGCGGAACATGTCGATGGAGGAGCCCGGCTGCCCGGGGGCCTTGGCCGGCAGCGAGCCTGGGGCGTATTGAGGTCGCGAATCGAACTGGAACCGGGCCGAGGCGCCCCGCGGGTCCGCCTGGTCGTCGGAGCCCCCGGCGAAATAGGCCGTTCCTACGGCCAGCGCCGCGGTTAAAGCGGCCAGCGGCAAAGCCGCGGCTTTCCAGGTTAAAGGGTTCCTGCCGTCCATAATGTCGCCTCCGTAAATTTCCTCTGACGCCCCACTTTATGAGTATACCCCAAACTTTTGCCATTTTCAATGGCAGTTTTGAAGGGCCGGCCCGGCTCTCTAGGATATCTATTTAATTTTATGTAGAATAAAAAAGATGGGTATTTGGGACAACGCTTTCAAGATCCCGGAACCGCCGGAACCGACTCCGGAGGAGAAGGCGCTCCTTGACGGCCTGGCTGAAAAATTCAGGAAGCGCAGCATGGGCGACATCGCCGCCTTCATGGTGGAAAGCACCAGCCCGCTGCACGACCTGGGCGCCCAGGCCGTAACCTTCATAGAGCCGGCGCTGTCGGCCTTCCTCAAGAAAGAAGAGGTGGCGAAGTACAAGGCCCTGTTGGAGAACCGCAAGGCCATAGCTTATTTAGTCAGCCGGCTCAGCGCCGAGAAGACAGAAGCCGAAAAAAAAGAAAAGGACGACCCTAATGTCAAAAAAAGACCTTGAAGTCATCATAGCGACCGACTGCGGCAGCACCACCACCAAGGCCATCCTGATAGAGAAGAAGGGCGACACCTACCGCCAGACCTTCCGCGGCGAGGCCCCGACCACGGTGGAGGCCCCGTTCGAGGACGTCACGAAGGGCGTGCTCAACTCCATCACCGAGGTGGAGGAGCTCTCCGGGCGCAAGCTGCTCGACGGCGAAAAGATCATAACCCCCAATAACGGCAACACCGGCGCGGACATCTACGTGTCCACCTCCTCGGCCGGCGGCGGCCTGCAGATGATGGTGGCCGGCGCCGTGAAAGCCATGACCGGAGAGTCCGCGCAGCGCTGCGCGCTGGGCGCGGGCGCCATCGTGATGGACGTGCTGGCCTCCAACGACGGCCGCGCCGACCACGAAAAGATAGAGCGCATCCGCCAGCTGCGCCCCGACATGATGCTGCTCTCGGGCGGCACCGACGGCGGCACCGTGACCCACGTGGTGGAGCTCGCGCAGTTCCTGAAGGCCGCGGACCCCAAGCCGCGCCTGGGCGCCTCCTACAAGCTGCCGGTCATCTACGCCGGCAACAACAAGGCGCACGAAAAGATCACCGAGATCCTCGGCGACAGCACGGCCCTCATCATTACCGAGAACCTGCGCCCCACCCTGGAGCGCGAGAACCTGATGCCCGCGCGCCACAAGATCCACGACATCTTCCTGGAGCACGTGATGCAGCAGGCGCCCGGCTACCCGAAGCTGATGAAGATGGTGGGCGCGCCCATCATGCCCACCCCCGCGGCCGTCGGCACCATGACCGAGAAGTTCGCCAAGGCCAATAACTTCAACGTGCTGGCCGTGGACATCGGCGGCGCCACCACCGACGTGTTCTCCGTGTTCAACGAGGTGTTCAACCGCACCGTCAGCGCCAACCTCGGCATGAGCTACTCCATCTCCAACGTGATGGCCGAGGCCGGCCTCGCGAACATCCTGCGCTGGCTGCCCTTCGACATCGAAGAGCAGGACCTGCGCAACCGCCTGAAGAACAAGATGATCCGCCCCACCACGATCCCGCAGACCGTGGAGGACCTGCAGATAGAGCACGCGGTGGCCCGCGAGGCCCTGCGCCTGGCCTTCGACCAGCACAAGGCGCTGGCCGTCGGGCTGAAAGGCGTGCAGCAGGAGCGCTCCATCTCGGACGCCTTCGACCAGACCTCCTCCGGCGCCAGCCTCATCAACGTGATGAAGCTCGACTACGTGATAGGCTCCGGCGGCATCCTGGCCCATTCCCCCCGCCGCACGCAGTCGATGATGATGATGATAGACGCCTACCAGCCCGAGGGCATCACGCGCATGGCCGTGGACTCCATCTTCATGATGCCGCACCTGGGCGTGCTGGCGCAGATCAGCGAGAAGGCCGCGCTGGACGTGTTTTACCACGACTGCCTCGTGCGCCTGGGCACCTGCCTGGCGCCCAAGGGCCTGGCCAAGGAAGGCCAGCTGGCGATGGAGTGGGAAGTCACCACCCCCGACGGCAAGAAAGAGGCCGGGCAGCTGCGCTTCGGCGATATCCTGCATGTGCCTTTAGATTCCCCCAAGGCGAAGCTCGTGGCCAGGCCGGCCAGCGGCTTCGACATGGGCTCGGGCCCCGGCAACAAGGTGGAGGCCGAGATAGAGGGCGGCGTAGTGGGCCTGGTGCTCGACGGCCGCGGCCGGCCTTTCAACCTGGCCAAGGACGCTTCCAGGCGCCGCGCGGACCTCGGCAAGTGGTACAAATCCATGGGGATGTACCCGGTTTAAACCGTCGGATCTTACGAACTGGAGAAAACAATATGGCTCACGCATATACCCCCGGACTTAAAGTAATGCCCTGCACCCTGTTCAGGAAAAAGCGCCTGCTGCCCATCCCGGGCAAGGTGCTGGTGGCCGACGGCAAAGAGGTGGACGCCACCGACATGGTGGCCCAGACCGAACTGCCCGGCAAGGTGTTCCCCCTGAACGTCGCCAACCGCCTCGGCTGCATGCCCGAGGAGATCAAGGACTTCCTGCTCAAAAAGGAAGGCGACCCGGTGAAGAAGGGCGAGACCATCGCCGAGAACAAGCCTTTCTTCAAGTTCATGAAGACCGCGATAGATTCCCCCATAGACGGCACCGTGGATTCCATCTCGCACCTGACCGGGCAGATGATGCTGCGCGAGCCCCCGAAAGTACTCCCCCTGCAGGCCTATGTGAAAGGCCGCGTGGTGGAGGTCACCCCCGATTTCGGCGTGACGATAGAATCCGAAGGCACCTTCATCCAGGGCATCTTCGGCATAGGCGGCGAGACCAACGGCGAGATCCTGATGGCGGCCAAGAGCCCCGACGAGGAACTCATGCCCGAGGCCCTGACGGAGGCCTGCCGCGGCAAGATCGTCATAGGCGGCAAGCACGCCGGCCTGACCACCATTAAGCGCGCCGTGGAGCTGGGCGTGAAGGCGATCGTGGTGGGCGGCATACACGACCGCGACCTGCGCCAGCTGCTGGGCTACGACATAGGCGTGGCCGTGACCGGCACCGAGCAGGTGGGCCTTACCGTGATAGTGACCGAGGGCTTCGGCATGATCCCGATGGCCGAGTACACCTTCAAGCTGCTGGCCTCCCGCAACGGCGAGAAAGCCTCCGTCTCCGGCGCCACCCAGATCCGCGCCGGCGTCATGCGCCCCGAGATAATCGTGCCCGGCTACCCCAAGAACGTGACCGAGTGCCGCAAAGACCAGGGCCGCGGCTGGATAGAACCCGGCGACCCTATCCGCATCATACGCGAGCCGCACTTCGGCGTGATAGGCACGGTGAAATCCCTGCCCCCGGAGCTGACGATGATAGGCAGCGAGAGCCACGCCCGCGTGCTCGAGGTCACCCTCGACGGCGGCGAGGTCATAGTCATCCCGCGCGCCAACATAGAAGTCCTGGAGAAATAAGCGGCTCAGAGGCGGCCGGCGCGGACAGCCCGTCAGCCGGCCGCTTTCCTTTTATGGCAAAAAAGCACCGAAAAGAACAGCCGAAATCCCCGGCCGCGCTCCCCGTGAAAGACAGGTTCCCCGGCTGGCTGGTCTGGCCGGTCCTGGCCGGCTGGGTCTTCTTCGTCCTCAAGAGCTATTACGCCCGTTTCCCCGTCAACTTCAGCGCCCTCTCTTCGATGCTGGCTCCCGGCCAGTATACCGGGGCGCTCTTGACCGTGCTGCCCGGCCATGCGCTGAACCTGCTGCTGGCCGCCGCCTTCCTGTTCGCCTGCTTCTCGCTCGGCCGCGCCGCCCTCAGGGCCGCCGGGTTCTCCTTCGCCGGGGCGCTTGAGGAATCGGCTTTCTCTTGCGGCGCGGGCCTGGGCCTGCTGGCGTCCTACGTCTTCGTTCTCTCGGTTTTTAAACTGCTGTACTTCTGGCCGGTGGCGCTCTTCCTGGCCGCCGCCTGCGCCGCCGGGCTCTGGCAGCTGCGCGCCGCCCCGCTGCCCGCGGCCGAGGGCGGCCCCCGCGCCCTGGGCCCCTCCGGCCTGGCCGCGCTGGCCGTGCTGCTGGCGGCCCTGCTGCTCAACCTGGCCGGCGCCCTGGGCCCCGAGATCTTCTACGACGCGCTGGTCTACCACCTGGCGGTGCCCAACTACTTCGTGATAAAGCGCGGCTTCGCGCCGATGGATTACAATTTCTACTCCAACCTGCCGTTCACGCACGGCATGCTGTACTCCGCCGCGCTGCTGCTGAAGGGCGAGATCCTGGCCAAGTTCGTGAACTACGCCGCGGGCGCGCTGGCGGCCCTGGCCGTGATCGCCCTGGGCGCCCGGCATTTTTCCCTGCGGGCCGGGGTGCTGGGCGCGGCCGCCTATTACACCGTCGGGCACGCGATGTTCGCCTCCTGGTCGGCCGGCACCGAGGCGCTGCTGACGCTGTTCTCGGTCCTGGCGCTCTACGCCGCGCTGAACCGCAAAGAGGGCGAGCCCCGCTGGCTGTGGCTGGCGGCCTGCTTCTGCGGCCTGGCCATGGGCGTGAAGTACACCGGCTTCTTCGCCGCCGTCGGCGTGATGGCGGTGTACGCCTGGTCGGACCGGGCCCGGCCCGGCGCCGTACTGAAGAACCTGGCGCTCTTCACCCTGCTGGCCACGGTCTTCACCGGCCCCTGGCTGGTAAAGAATTACCTCTATACCGGCAACCCGTTCTTCCCTTTCGCCGCCGGCCTTTTCGGCGTCGGCGACGCGGACCCGCAGAAGCTGAAGGATTTTATAGGCCACGCCAGCCAGATGGGCCCGATGAGCCTCCTGGAGCGGCTGCAGGTCCCCTGGAAAGTCACGCTGGGGCAGGTGGGCAACTCCGAGTTCTTCAGCCCGCTCTTCCTGGCGCTGCTGCCGGCGGCTTTCCTGCTGGCGGCGCCCGCGGGCCCCGCGCTGACCGGGCTCTGGATCTTTTTCCTGGCCGTGTGGCTGGGCTGGTCCTTCTCCTCCACGATGGTGCGCTTCCTGATGCCGGCCTATCCCGCCGCCGGCCTGATCATGGCGGCCTATCTTTTCTCGCCAGGGCATAAGGCCCTGAAGCTGGTCCTGCGGTTCGCGGCCCTGCTGGTCTGCGCGACCGGCCTGTACTGGGCGGGCTATATCTATTACACGCAGGGCCGCTGGCGCCCGCTGACCGGGGCCGTGCCGGTGAAGGACTACCTGTCGCGCACGCAGCCCACCTATCCCTACAGCGGCTATTCGGGCCTGGATTTCGTCAACGAGAAAACCCCGCCCGGCTCCAAGGTGCTGCTGGTGGGAGATGAGCGCAGCTTCTACCTGAAAAAAGATTTCATCGTCAGCTCGGTCTACGACAAGACGGCGGCGGTAGAATACGCCCTGGCCTCCAAAGACGCCGGCGACCTCTACGCGCGGCTCAGGGCCGACGGCGTGACCCATATCATGCTCAACACCGCCGAGGCCGTCAGGCTGGGCCGGGATTACCGCATGTTCTACTGGGACGCGCGCGCCCGGCAGGTCTTCTACGATTTCTGGAACCGGCATCTCCGCGAGGTCTTCTACTTCTACGACACGCAGGGCGGCCGCGCCTTCAACCGCGTGGCGGTTTACGAGCTGCTGGAGCGCCTGCCGCCCGGCGTGCCGCCCGCCTACAACGCGGTGAAGGAAGACGTCATGAAGAACATCGACGCCAGGTAAGCGGTATTTATTCTCCCCGGGCTCTCAAATATTTGCTATTTTATCCCGGACGCAGACTTTGACCGATGCCGATAAAACACCTCGCCGCAACCTTGCTGACTTTCTGCCTCACGGCTTCAGCCGCCGCTTTCGACCCGGCCGGCTGGACCACCTCCAGGGATTTCCCGCTGCTTGGCTCTGCCAAGGCCGTCAAGGGCGGCGAACTGCGCTCCACCTGGCTGAACTTCCCCCCCACCCTTCGCACCAACGGGCCGAACTCCAATACGATGGAGGCCAGGAGCCTGCACGCGATGATGTATGAGTCGCTGGTCGGCCTGCATCCCGAGACGCTCGACTATATCCCCGCCCTGGCCGATTACTGGAAGATCTCCCCCGACCGGGGCACTTTCTATTTTCATATAAATCCCCGGGCCCGCTGGGCCGACGGCAGCCCTGTGACGGCGCACGACGTGGTGGCCACCTGGGAGTTCCTGGTCCGCAAGGACATCAAGGACCCCTTCTCGCTGATGCACTGGAGCACCAATTTCGAGCGGCCGGTCGCGGTCAGCGACAGCGTTGTGTCCGTCAAGACCAAAACCGTGCACTGGCGCCTTTTCTACTATTTCGGCGCCGGCATGCCCATATACCCGGTCAAGGAACTGAAAGCCCTGACCGGAGAGAAGTACCTGCAGGACTATAACTGGAGGGCCTTCATGGGAACGGGCCCCTATGAACTGCGGCCCGAGAACGTCAAGAGCCAGCATTCTGTAACGCTGACCCGGCGGCCCGGTTACTGGGGCGCCGCCGAGCGCGGCAACACAGGGCTGTATAACTTCGACAAGCTGACCTGGATCGTCGTGCTGGACGAGGAGCTGGCTTTCGAGAAGTTCAAGAAAGGCGAGCTTGACTATTATTCGGTCAACAAGGCCCAGCGCTGGCTGGAGGAGACCGATTTCGACAAGGTCAAGAAGGGCTGGATACAGAAGCGCAAGATCTATACCAGGGCCCCGCAGGGGTTCAGCGGCCTTGTCTTCAACATGCGCAAGCCCCCGTTCGATAACCGGGACGTGCGCAAGGCCTTCGCCTATCTCTACAACCGCGACAAGCTCATCGACAAACTTTTCTACAACGAGTATTCCTTCATCGACAGCTATTATCCCGGCAGCGACTGGGGTAATCCCGACAATCCCAGGATACGCTATAACCCGCGCATGGCCAAGATGCTGCTCGCCCGCGCCGGCTGGAAGGACCGGAACAGGGAAGGCTGGCTGGAGAAGGGCGGCAAGCCTTTCGAGATAATGCTGGAATACTCGGACGCTTCCTACACCCGCATAAACAAGGTGATACAGGAAGATTTTAAAAAGGCGGGCATAAAGATCGACCTCAAGCTGACCGACCGCAATACGCTGATGAAGAAGGTGGGCGAGCGTAATTTTACTATCTATTCCGCCGCCTGGGGCGCGCTGCTGTTCCCCAACCCGATAAGTTCCTGGGGCGCGGACCTGGCCGACAAGCCCGACACCAACAACCTGCCAGGCTTCAAGAGCGCCGAGGTGGACAGGCTCTGCGAGGAGTACGACCGCACCTTCGACCGCGAGGGGCAGAAGCGCATCGTCCGCAAGATAGACAGTATTATCTTCAGGACCCATCCCTACGCGCTGGGCTGGAACGCTCCCTATAGCCGCATACTTTACGCCAACAAGTTCGGCCATCCGGAGAAGTATTTCTCTAAAATAGGAGACTACCGCGGCATCATCTCGCTGTGGTGGCTGGACCCGGAAAAGGATAAAGCCCTGCAGGAGGCCGTGAGCGCCGGCGCCGGCCTCCCGGTCGGCGAGACCGTGCAGCGGCCCTGGGACTGACATTATGAGCGGAATGACTACTTATTTCATACGCCGGCTGCTGCTGATACCGCTGACGTTCATAGCCATCACTTTCCTGGTCTACTCGGTGCTGCGCGTCGTGCCCGGCGGGCCGATAGAACAGGCCCAGCTGCAGATAAAGATGTCCATGATGGGCGAGGGCGGCGCCTCGGGCATGATGAACGAGGCGGCGGAGCTGCAGATCCCCGCCGCCGCGATGGAAGAGCTCAAGAAGTATTACCGGCTCGACAAAAGCATTCCCGTGGGTTACGCTCACTGGCTCTGGGGCATAGTGCGGCTGGACTTCGGCCGCTCCTATGTCTACAGCCAGCCGGTGCTTGAAGTCATCATGTCGAAGTTCCATATCTCTCTCTACTTCGGCCTGATCGGCTACTTCTCCTCCTGGCTGGTCTGCGTGCCGCTGGGCGTCAGCAAGGCCGTGCGGCATAAGTCCGGCTACGATACGGCCACCTCCATCGTCGTGTTCATCGGCTATTCCATACCCGGCTTCGTCGCCTGCCTGATACTGATGGTGCTCTTCGGGGGCGGCAGTTATCTGGACTGGTTCCCGCTGGGAGGTTTCCGCTCCGAGAACTGGACCGAGCTGACCTTCTGGGGCAAGATATTCGACCAGCTGCACCACACGGCGATACCGGTGTTCGGCTATCTGATGGGCGGCTTCGCCACGATGACGATGCTGATGAAGAACTCTCTGCTCGACAATCTGGGCGCCGACTATGTCCGCACGGCCTTCGCCAAGGGGCTTAGCGAGCGGCGGGTGTTGTTCGTCCATGCGATGCGCAACTCGCTGATCCCGCTCACGGTGGGCATTGGTCACGCGCTGGGCCTGCTCTTCGCGGGCTCCTTCCTTATAGAGAAGACCTGCAATATCCCCGGCATGGGCCTGCTGGGCTACACCTCCATCATACAGCGCGATTATCCCGTGATATTGGGCACCATGGTGTTCCTGGTGATGATACGCCTGACCGGCAATATCTTCTCCGACGCTATCTGGGCGATGATAGACCCCAGGATAAGGTTCGGCAAATGACATTGAAACTGATATACGCCGCCGTTCTTTTCGCCGCGGGCTACCTTTTCACCCACAGGGCCCTGCCGCGGCTTTTCACCGCGGCCGGCCGCCGGCTGGGGCTGGACATGAAGCCGGCCCCGCACTGGCAGAAACGGTTCAAGCGCTTCAGGACCTTCAAGCGCGGCTATTATTCTTTCCTGTTCATAACCACGCTCTTCGTCATGTCGCTGTTCCTGGAGCTGATGATAAACAATAAGCCTCTGTTCATCCGCTATGACGGCCGCGTTGCCTTTCCGGCCATAGCCGAGTGGACGGGCAAAGCCCTCTTCTTCCTGCCTCCCCGGCCCATGGACCGCAAGTCCGACTTCGGTCAGCCCGGCGACGACGAGGTGGACTATCGCCTCTTTGCCGCCGCGAAAAAAGACCCGTCTATTTTCGACCGGCAGGCCGCCCGGCGCGAGATGGAGATAGCCGGCATCAGGGCCCAGCTGGCAGCGGCCAAAAAGCTGAAACTCCACACCGCCGAGGAGCGGCAGGACTACCGCGACCTGGAAGAGTTCATTCCCGAGATAGAGGCCGAGATGGGGCTGCTGCGGGAGGCCAAAGCGGTCTTTGCCGCGGGCGGGGCCTCTATCCTGATGCCCGTTTATCCCTATTCCCCGCGCGAGAACCTGCTGGACATGCCCGGCCAGCCGCCGCACCGGCCCAGCTTCGAGCACCTGATCGGCACCGACGATTCGGGGGCCGACGTCTTCGCGCAGCTGAGCTACGGCTTCCGCACCTCCATGTCTTTCGCGCTGATGGTCTCGCTTTCCGGCTACTTCATCGGAATAATAATGGGCGCGATAATGGGTTATTTCGGCGGCTGGACCGATATCCTGCTGCAGCGCTTCACCGAGATCTGGGCGTCCATCCCGTTTCTCTTCATGATCATTATAGTCGCCTCGATAGTGCAGCCCACCTTTATCCTGCTGGTCGTGATGCTGGTGGCGCTGCAGGGCTGGATAGGTATCAGCTACTACATACGCGGCGAGTTCTACCGCGAAAAGGCCAAGGACTATGTGCAGGCCGCGGTCGCTATGGGCGCCAGCGACTGGTCGGTCATGATGAAGCATATCCTGCCCAATTCGCTGGTGCCCCTGGTCACCTTCTCGCCGTTCAACATAGTGGCTACCATAGGCACGCTGGTCTCGCTGGACTTCCTTGGCTTCGGCCTGCCGGTGGGCTCGCCCAGCTGGGGCATACTGCTCGACCAGGGTATGAAATACCTTAAGTACTACCCCCACCTGATAGCCGCGCCCTCGCTGGCGCTGGCCGTCACCCTTTTCCTGATAGTGCAAATAGGCGAGGCCGTGCGCGAAGGCTTCGACCCGAAGGTCTTCTCGAGGCTCAGGTGATATGACGACCCGCGCTGAAAATAAAAAACTGCTCGAGGTCAAAGGCCTCAAGACCTGCTTCCAGGTGGAAGACAAGTTCGCGAAGGCCGTGGACGGCGTGGACTTCCATATTTACGAGAACGAGGTCCTTGGTCTGGTCGGCGAAAGCGGCTGCGGCAAGTCCGTGACCGCGCTGAGCATCCTGCGCCTGATCCCGGACCCGCCCGGCCGCATCACCGACGGCGAGATCCTCTTCCGCGGCAAGGACCTTCTGAAGCTTTCCTACCCCGAGATGCGCAAGATCCGCGGCAAGGACATCTCGATGATCTTCCAGGAGCCGATGACCTCGCTTAACCCGGTCTTCTCTATAGGCTGGCAGCTGGAGGAGGCCATACGGTACCACCAGGACCTGAGCGAGAAGCAGGTGCGCGCGCGGGCTGTGGAGATGCTGGGCCTGGTGGGCATACCGTCGCCGAAGGCCCGCCTGGGGGATTACCCGCACCAGTTCTCCGGCGGCATGCGCCAGCGCGTGATGATAGCCATGGCGCTGGCCTCCGACCCGGCCCTGCTCATCGCCGACGAGCCGACCACCGCTCTGGACGTGACCATCCAGGCGCAGATCCTGGACCTGATGCTCGAGGTGAAGAAGAAGACGCACGACGCCGCCATCCTGCTCATCACCCACGACCTGGCCGTGGTGGCCGAGACCTGCCAGCGCGTGGCCGTGATGTACGGCGGCCGCATCCAGGAAACCTCCGACGTGAAGCTGCTTTTCGACGAGCCCCTGCACCCCTACACCCGCGGCCTGCTCAAGTCGCTGCCCGGCTTCGGCCACAAGAAGGGCGAGCGGCTGCCCGTCATAGAGGGCATGGTGCCCGATATCCTCAGCTTCCCGAAGGGCTGCAAATTCAACAACCGCTGTCCCGAGGTCATGGATGTCTGCCGCGAGACCGAACCTGACCTCGTCGAGGTCGCGCCGGGCCGGCAGGTGCGCTGCCATCTCTGCAAGGCGGACAAGGGGTGCAAGGCATGAAGAATAAAGACGCCGCCTCCAATATACTCGAGGTCTCGGATCTCAAGGTCCATTTTCCCATACACGGCGGGATCTTCTTCCGCAAGATAGGCGAGGTGAAGGCCGTGGACGGCGTCTCGTTCTCCATGAAGGCCGGCGAAACGCTGGGCATGGTGGGCGAGAGCGGCTGCGGCAAGACCACCGTCGGCAAGGCGCTGATAAACCTGGCGCCCGTCACTTCGGGCAAGATCATGTTCCCGGGCCCCGGCAGCGAGATGACGAACATCGCCGGCCTGAGCCGGTCGGCCATGCGCCCTTACCGCTCCCGGATGCAGATGGTTTTCCAGGACCCCTATTCCTCGCTCAATCCCCGCATGTCGGTGGAGGCCATAGTCGAGGAGCCGCTGCAGATCCACAAGCCGGAGATGACGCGCAAGGAGAAGAAGGAGAAGGTGGCCTGGCTGCTGGAGAAGGTCGGCCTGCGCTCCGCCTACGCCTCGCGCTACCCGCACGAGTTCTCCGGTGGGCAGCGCCAGCGCATCGGCCTGGCGCGCGCGCTGGCCACCAACCCCGCCTTCATTATAGCCGACGAGCCCGTGTCGGCCCTGGACGTCTCGATACAGGCGCAGATCATCAATTTGCTGCAGGACCTGCAGGAAGAGTTCGGCCTGACCTATCTTTTCATCGCCCACGACCTGTCGGTGGTGGAGCATATCAGCGACCGGATAGCGGTGATGTACCTGGGCAACATGGTGGAGCTCGGCCCGGCGGAAGAGGTCAACCGGAAGCCGGTTCACCCCTATACCAGGGCGCTGATGTCCGCGGCGCCGCAGCCGAACCCGCACAAAACCCGGGCCGGCCGCGTCGTGCTCAAGGGCGACGTGCCCAGCCCCATGGCCAAGCCTTCGGGCTGCGGCTTCCGTACCCGCTGCCCTATCGCCAGGCCTGAGTGCGCGGACCGCGTCCCGGCGCTGGAAGAGAAGGCCCCGGGGCATTTTGCCGCCTGCCCCTACGTCTAGGGCCCTTTTCCCCTTCCAGCCCTTACAGCGCCGCGCCTCCGCGCGGCGTTTGTTTTTCCTTGCCTGAAAAAGCACTTAAAATGTATATTATCGGTAGTTATGTTAAATAAAAGACTTAACCTCACAATATTCTCAGTTCTCTTTGCGGCCTCCGCCGTCTGCGCCGCGACTCCCGCCTCCCAAAAAAATGCTCCCCCGGTTCCGGACCTCTCCGGCTTCCAGGCTGTGGACATGCCCTATGACAAGGGCGAGGCGGTCCTGCTTACCTGGCCCGTAACCCCGGCCGACGTGCCCGGCGCCGTTTACCAGGTTTACGCCTCCGCCGGCAAAGACTGGGTGAAGGCCGCCGAATTACCGGCCGCCTCCAGCCTGGCCTCCGAAGTGGAACTCCCCTTCTGGGCCTGGAAACGCGACGCGGCCCTGCACGCCTTCCAGGCGGAAATGCCGGCCCTCTTTCCGGGCTTCAAGCCGGGTGACGGGTATTCCTTCAAGGTTAAGTACGTCAACGGCAAGACCTCGCTGGAGAGCGCCGAAGCCAAGGTCGCCCCGAAGGCCAACTTCTTCAACCTCAACCGCGTCAACAACTTCGTGCTGCTGGTCACGATAATCGTCGTCTTCTTCTGGACGGTTTCGCACGCCAAGCGCAAGGGGCTGTTCATCCGCCGCATCGCCGGCCTGGACGCCATCGACGAGGCCATCGGCCGCGCCACCGAGATGGGCCGCCCGATCTTCTACTCCACCGGCATTGGCAGCATGAGCATGGTCCCCACCATCGCCTCTACCTCCATACTCGCCGAGGTGGCCAAGAAAGTCGCCACCTACGACACCCAGCTGAAGGTGCCGCACTTCGACCCCATCGTGATGACGGTGTCCAAGGAGATAGTGAAGCAGGCCTACACCGAGGTGAACCGCCTCGACTCCTACCGCGACGACATCAACTTCTTCGTCACGCAGGACCAGTTCTCCTTCGCCGCCTCCGTGGACGGCATGATCCACCGCGAGAAGCCGGCCGCCTGCTTCTTCATCGGCCACTTCATGGCCGAATCCCTGCTGCTGGCCGAGGTCGGCGCCACCACCGGCGCCATCCAGATCGCCGGCACCGAGCAGGAATCGCAGCTGCCGTTCTTCTTCACCTCCTGCGACTACACGCTCATCGGCGAGGAGCTCTACGCCGCCGGCGCCTACCTGTCCAAGGAGCCCATGCTGCAGAGCACGCTCAAGGTGCAGGACTTCGGCAAGGCCTTCGTCATGGTGGCGGTGGCCGCGGGGTCGGTGCTGGTGCTGGCCGGGACCATCTACAAATGGGACACGATGCTCTACGTAGTGAAGCACCTCTTCAAAGGCTATTGATATGATCCTGATAAAAAAATACATACCTCTCGCGCTTTGCTTCCTCTTCGGCGTGCTGACGCTGGGCTCCTATTATGTCCCCACCGCCGCCTCCGAGAATTACATGGAGGCCATGAACCAGTGGGAGAACATCGTGGCGGGCTTCGCCTTTCTGCTGGGCCTGTTCGGGCTGTTCTATTCCCACTACAACAAGATAACCCGCAAGGTGGACGGCTGGGGCTACAGCCTGTTCGTCTACATAGGTTTCTTCATGATGGTGATCCCGGCCATACTGAGCGAAGGCAAGATCATGGAGGGCACCACCCTTACCTCCATCGGCTGGGGCTACCGCTTCATCTATAACGCCCTCGCCAGCACCATGTTCTCCGTGCTGGCCTTCTATATAGTCTCCACGGCCTACCGGGCCTTCCGCATCAAGTCCGCGCAGGCCGCCGTGCTCTTCGTGGCGGCGCTGATAGTCATCCTGGGCAAGGTGCCGCTCGGCCAGATGCTGTGGGACACCACGCTCGGCTGGACGGGGACGCAGGTATCGGGCATCGTGCAGTGGCTGATGGACGTGCCCGTGGTGGCCGGCCGCCGCGGCATCATGATGGGCCTGGCCATCGGCGGTATCGTGACCGGCCTCAAGATCATCTTCGGCATCGAACGCCAGTACATGGGCAGGGATTAAACCATGAAAAACTTTATTGAAAAACTTTTGAAGATAGACAGGCGCCTGATCTTCCTGACGCTGACGCTGCTGCTGTTCATCCCCATAGTCAGGCCCCTGGGCCTGCCGAACAAGAATATCGGCACCGAGGTGAAAGGCCTGTATGACCGTATCGAGTCCCTGCCGCCCGGCTCGTTCATCCTGCTGTCCATAGACTACGACCCCGGCACGCGGCCTGAGCTGCACCCGCAGGCCATAGCCGTGCTGCGCCACGCCTTCCGCAAGGACCTGCGCGTGGGCATGCTGACCCTTATCGCCGGCGCCACCGGGCTGGTGGAGGAGCTGGCCGAGCGCATCCCCAAGGACATTGCCCCGGACAAGGTCTACGGCAAGGACTACGTGATCCTGCCCTACCAGCCCAATCCGGCGGCCGTGATGACGCAGGTGGGCATGGACCTGTACAAGATCTACGATACGGACCGCAACGGGCTCCCGATCAAGGACATGGAAGTGATGAAGGGCATCCGCAATGTCAAGGACATGGGGCTGGGTATCTGCATAACCGGCACGGCCCTGCTGGACTCCTGGGTGGCCCTGACCGGGGACAGGTACAAGTTCCCGTTCGCCGGCGGCTGCACAGCGGTCAGCCAGATGGGCTACGCCCCCTACCTCCAGACCGGCCAGCTGAAGGGCCTGATGGGCGGCATGAAGGGCGCGGCCGACTACGAGGGCCTGATAGGCCACAAGGAAAAGGGCACTTCCGGCATCGACGCGCTCAACCTCGCCCACCTGATGGTGATCGGGCTTATCGTGATGGCCAACATAATGATGCTCTGGCTCAAGTACCTGTAATTTAGGAGAAACTATGTCAGAAACAATGATGATCTTCGGCGGGTGGGTAGCGGCGGGCCTCACCATCTTCCTGTTCAGCTTCCTCTACAAGGACAACCCGTTCTTCAAGATAGCGGAGCACCTGTTCCTGGGCGCCGGCATGGGCTGGGTGTTCCAGACCGTGCTGTTCAAGACCTGGATCCCCAAGGTCTGGATGCCCCTGACCCAGGCGCCCTACGACTTCAGCGTCCTGATCCCGGCGCTGCTCGGCCTGTCGCTGGTGACGCAGTTCTTCCCCAAGATCTCCTGGGTGTCGCGCTACGGCTTCACCTTCATCATGGGCTACGGCTCGGGGCTGGTGATACCGCTGACGATCTCCACCGACTTCCTGAACCAGATCGGCGGCACGCTGACGCCGTTCATGGTGACCAGCTTCGCCGGCAACTGGCTGCAGCTGCTCAACGGCAGCATCATCGCCGTCGGTTTCATCTGCGTGCTGTTCTACTTCTTCTTCTCGGTGGAGCACAAGGGCGCGGTCAAGAAGGCCTCCACGGTGGGCATCTACTTCCTGATGCTCTACTTCGGGGCGGCCTTCGGCAATACCGTGATGGGCCGCTTCTCGCTGCTCTACGGGCGCTTCGACGACCTGTACAAGTATTCCGGCGGCAAGTACTTCTACGCCACCCACGTGATACTGGCGGTGCTGGTAATCTACTTCATAGTCGACCACTTCAGGACCAAGAAGCCGGCCATAGAGGAAGAAGCCGCGTAAAGCGGCGGCGCCAGGCGCAAAAAAGGGCGGGCCGTTTACCGGCCCGCCCTTTTTTACATGCCCGCCGCTGTTATTTTATTATCTCTATCTTGGCTTTCTGCCTGAGTTCGGCGGCCAGTTCCGGAAGGTTCTGGGCAATCGCCTGGTTGAGCAGGGCTATCTTGAGGTCGTTCTTGATCTCCTCGAAGACGGCTTCCTTGCCCGGCTTGCGCTCCTCGGCCTTGAAGATGCTGAAGCCGTTGCCGGTGGCCAGGGGCCTGGTGTACTGCCCCGCCTGCAGCGCGAAGACTTCCTTCTCGATCTCCGCCAGCAGCATGCCCCTGGAGATAAAGCCCAGGCTGCCGTTGTTCTTGCGCAGGTTGGCGTCCGTGGACTTGAGCGCGGAGAGCTTGGCGAAATCCGCCCCCACGGTGGAGAGCAGGTCGTAGGCGTCGTCGGCCTCGGCTTTGGTGTTCACGAAGATCTGGCTGAGCTTCACGGACTCCGGGGTGCCCAGCTTCTCCTTGTTCTTCTCGAAGAAGGTCTTCGCGGCCTCGTCGGTCACGGCGAGCTTCCTGGCGGCTATCACGGTGCCGCGCAGTATGATCTGGCGGCTCAGCAGGTCGCGCAGTTCCTTCTGCGTCCAGCCCACGGATTTAAGGTTGGCTTCGAAGACGGCCTTGTCGGTGTAGCCGGCGGCCAGGCTGTCGAACTTGGCCTGAACCTCTTTCGGGTCGGCCTTGACCCCGAGGCGCGCGCCCTCTTCGAGCATCAGCTTCTCGTCTATCAGCTCGGAGAGGCCCTGGGCGGCGTACTGCCACCAGAGCTTTTTGGTGAGCTCTTCCTGCGCCACTTTCTTGCCGTTTATGACGGCCACGTTGCCCGCCTTGTCGGCCGCGTAGGCGTTGGCGCAGAGCGCCAGAACGGCCGCTGCCAATATGATCTTCTTCATGATTTGTCCTCCTTACTTGTTTACGAAAAGCGTCTGGGTCGGATAGGCGAACTCTATGCCTTCCTTCTGGAACCGCGCTATCACGCCCTGCAGGAATCTTTCCTGCGCGGCCATGTGCTGGTTATAGTCCGGGGATTCCAGGAAATAGACCGTCTCGAAGTCCATCGAGAAATCTCCCAGGCCGGCGAGGTTGCAGCGGTCGAAGGTGGTCTGCTCCACTTCGGCCAGGGCCTCCTGGACGAGCGCGGGCACTTTTTTGAGCTTCTCGAGCGGGGTCTGGTAAACCACTCCGGTTCTGGTAAGCACGCGGCGGCGCGTCATGTGCTTGTAGTTCTTCACTTCCATGCCGAGGAGCTTGGTGTTGGAGACTATCATCAGCTCGCCGGAGAGGCTGCGGATGCGGATGGACTTCAGGCCGATATGCTCCACGGTGCCTACTATGGGCTCGGCTACTATGAAATCCCCTATCTTGAAGGGCTTGTCGAGCAGGATGACGAAGAAGTTGAAGAGGTCTCCGAGAATGGCCTGGGAGGCCAGCGCTACCGCCACGCCGCCGATGCCGAGGCCGGCGAGCACGGCCGAGATGTTGACCCCCAAATTATCCAGGACAAAGAGGATGGCGGCTATCCAGACGAGGATGCGCATGATGGTCTGGGTGCTTTTTACGACGGAGGTCCTGGCCTGCCCTTCCAGCTCCCGCTTGGCCGCCACCTTGTTGACCCAGTAGGCGAGCAGGGTCTGGACTATGGTGATGACCCTGTAGGTAAAGACGAAGAGCAGGACGGTCTTGAGCCCTTTGTCGAAGCTTTCGGAGCGCAGGAGATACCGGGTGGCGACGAAGAAGGCCACCAGCTGGTACTCGAACCACTGGAATTTGCCTATCAGGGCCACCAGCAGGTCGTCGAGGTCGGTTTCGGTCTTTTCTGCCAGGGCCTTGAGCCGCGCGACGCCGATGTTCTTTACCACGTACAGCAGCGTGAGCGCCACCGCGAAGGCGGCCAGGGCGTAGCCGTAGGCTGCGGGCGTATTGCCCAGTATGAGATTGTTCTCGAACCAGTTGGAAATACCGTTCATAATCAAATTATAAAACATTCCCGCCCCCCAATGAAACCTCAATCCCGACGAGAGGCGCGGGAAGCCCGGTCGGGGGCCCCTCCCCGGCCTTCAATATTGGGCGTTCCTGCCCGTACGGAAGGCCGCCGGAAAGTTTGCAACGAAAAAAAGAAGCCGGCAGTTGCCGGCTTCTTTAAGGTGCGGAACTCCGCTTATTTGTAGTGGCGGCGGAGGTCTTTGCGGTTGACGCTGGAGAGTTCGAAGTCCTGGGTCATGATGAGGGCCTTCTTGGGGCAGGTCTCTACGCACTGGGCGCAGTACACGCAGTGGTCCAGCTTCATGATGCAGTCGAATTTCTTCTTGGCCGGGACCGCGGGCTGGCCCTCTACGGGCGCCGGGGCCGCCGGCTGCTCGGCGGAGAGCGGGATCTCTATCGCCTTGGCCGGGCAGACGCGCACGCACATCTGGCAGCCTATGCACTTGTCGGACTCGAAGGCGATGCGGCCGCGGAAATTAGGGAAGATATGCGCCTTCTCGAAAGGATAGCCGCAGGTAGCCGGCTTCTTGAAGAGGTGCTTTATGACTTCGCTGAATACTCTTGCGGGCTTTTTCATGGTTTATCCTATTTTGTACTTGAGGAAGATGTCGAACAGCACCTGCGCCATCGCCACAGGGGCCAGGTACTTCCAGCAGAAATTGATCATCTGCTCGATGCGGATGCGGGCCATCAGCACCTTCAGCAGCGCCAGCAGGAAGGTGATAGCCAGAGTCTTGGCCAGGAACAGGCCTATCGCCGCCGCGCCGGTCAGCCCGAGCGCCCCGCCGAGGAACACCGCGTTCAGCAGCGCCGCGCCCACCACCAGCTCCATGTCCACCGCCAGCAGGAAGAAGTTCAGCAGCCGGCCGGAATACTCCGTGAACTGGCCGCCGGCGATCTCGTTCTTGGCGTGCGGGATGTCGAAGGGCAGGCGCTCCAGCTTGCCCTGCAGCGCGATGATAGCCGCCAGGAAGCCCAGCAGCTGCGCCGGGATCAGCGACGGCCGCGCCGCGAAGAAAGCGGAGATCTCGGTAATGTTCCAGGAGCCCGCCAGTATCGCCGGGCCGATCAGCGACAGCATCAGCGGCACTTCGTAGGCGAAGAGCTGCGTCAGCACGCGCATCGAACCCACCGTGGCGTAGGGGCTCTTGGAGCTCCAGCCGGCCAGGAAGAAGGTCACGGTAGGGATCGTCAGCAGGTAGATCACGGCTATCAGGTCCCCCTGGAAGGAGAACATGGCCGTGCCCCACACCGGGATGGAGAACAGGGCGGTCATCACCGCGGCCATCGCGAAGAAGGGCAGCACGCGGAACATGACGTTGTCCGCCTCGTCGGGGATAATGACTTCCTTGGCCAGCAGCTTTATGAAGTCGGCTATCGGCTGGAACCAGGGCGGGCCCATGCGGTTCTGCATCGTCGCGCAGAGCTTCCGGTCGACCCACTGCAGGAACATGCCGTAGACGGCGAGGAACAGGAAGCCCGGGAATACTGTGATTTTAACGAGAGGTATTATTGCGTCCATTATGATTTCCTTACAGCCTCGTGAAGTCCACGCCGCGGCGTCTGTACTGCTCTATGGCCAGCTTGCGCAGTTCTTCCCAGCCGTAGGTCTGCTTCTTGCCCTTCTTGGGGTCCCAGACCACGGCGCGGTCCGTGCAGGACATGCACGGGTCGATCGCGGCTATCACCAGCGGCACATCGGCCATCCAGCCGCCCTCGAGCATGTAGCTCACGCTCTGCAGGTTGGCCAGGGTTGGCGCGCGCACTTTCAGGCGCTCGGGCTTGTCGGTGCCGTTGGACTTCAGGTAATGGATGTCTTCGCCGCGGGGCGCCTCGTAGTGGTTGACGGCCTCGCCGGGGGCGATGCGCATGGGCACCTTCACCGCTATCGGGCCCTCGGGCAGGTTATTGAGGACCTGCTTGATGATCTTGTAGGACTCCACCAGTTCCAGCGCGCGCACGACCAGGCGGCCGAACACGTCGCAGGTGTCGTGGGAGATGGCCTTGAAGTCCAGCTCGCCGTAGATCAGGTAGGGGTCGTCCTTGCGCACGTCGCTGATGATGCCGGAGGCGCGGGCGGTCGGGCCCACGGCGTTGCGCTCTATGGCGACGTTCTTCGGCAGCTTGCCCACGTTCTGCGTGCGGGCCAGGACGGTGGGCTCCTCGGTGGCGAGCTTGATGTAATAGTTCGTGCGCTCCACCAGGTAGTTGATGCGCTTCATCACCTCGGCCTTCTGCTCGGCCGAGACGTCGCGGCGCACGCCGCCTATGGTGTTGATGGAATAGTGCACGCGGTTGCCGGAGAGCAGCTCCAGGCAGTCCAGCACCTGCTCGCGGTCGCGCCAGGTGTACATGAACAGCGTTTCGAAGCCCATCTCGTAGCCGGCCACGCCGATCCACAGCAGGTGGCTGTGCACGCGCTCAAGCTCGGCTACCAGGGTGCGGATGGCCAGGGCCCGCTTGGGCGTCTCGCACTTCGCCAGCTCCTCCACATTGGTGATGTAGCAGGTGGTGTGCGAATGGGAGCAGATGCCGCAGACGCGCTCTATCAGGTACAAATCCTGTATGTAGGTGCGGCCCTCGGCGGCCTTCTCCATGCCGCGGTGGTTGTAGCCCAGGTTGATGGTGGAGCCGGTTATCTGCTCGCCCTCGAGGACGAGCATGAAGTTTTCCGGCTCTTTCAGCGCTACGTGCTGGGGCCCGAAGGGAATGGTTATCTTGGACATTACTTGGCCTCCGTTTCGCCGGCGGGCGGGACGAAGGTCCAGTCCTTGCGCAGCGGGTACTGGTCGGTCGGGAAATCGTCGGGCAGCGGGTAGCGGCGGCCGGGAGGAAGGCCGGCGACCTTTATGCCGAACATGTCCTCCAGCTCCTTCTCGTAGGAGAGGGCGCCGGGGTAGGTGGCCAGCACGCTGGGCAGGGACGGGTTGGCGCGGGGCGTCTTCACCTTGATGTTGACTATCACGTGGGTGTCGGTGATGTGATAGAAGGCGCCGAGGTTCTCCCCCTCGTCGAAGCCGGTCACGGTGGCCAGGTAGTCGAAGCCCCGGGCCTTGAACCAGGCCGCCACTTCGGGCAGCTTGGAGGTTTCCACCTCGGCCCAGACGCGGTTCTTGCGCGTAACGGCCGCGTTGGTGACAAAGCCTTTGAAATGATTTTCCAGGTCCGCTTTTATTTTTTCTTCTTTCTCAAATTCGCTCATGTCGGCCTCCTTACTTCTTGCCTTCCACGCTCTGTATCAACTTCACGACGCCGTCTATGATGGCCTCGGGCCGCACCGGGCAGCCCGGGATGTAGACGGAGACGGGCAGCGTCTTGTCCACGCCGGGGATCACGCCGTAGCAGCCGTCGAACACGCCGCCGGAGCAGCCGCAGGCGCCGACCGCCATCACGAACTTGGGCTCGGGCATCTGTTCGTAGATCGTCCGCAGGCGCTTGGCCTGCTGGCGCGTCACCGGGCCGCTGACCACCAGGATGTCCGCGTGGCGCGGCACGGCCTTCTGCAGGATGCCGAAGCGCTCGATGTCGTACTTCGGCGTCAGCGCATCCACCACCTCGATGTCGCAGCCGTTGCAGGCCCCGGAGTTGAAGTGGAGGATCCAGGGGGATTTCAGCAGCGACCAGGTTATCAGTTTGTCTATGGTTTTCATGTGTTATCCCACGAAGAGTATGGCCAGTATCACTATCACGGCCGCCGCGTAAGCGCCGACCAGCTCGATGCCCGCGGACAGCGGGTTGAAACTCCAGGTCGCGAGCATCAGCCCGGCCACGTGCAGCAGGGTGAAGAAGATCGCGAACGGGAAGAAGGTCTGGTAGTCCGGGACGGCCCGGGCCTGGTCCGAGGAGATGTCCTCGCCGCAGCCGTAGGCCTGGTGCTTGGCCGAGCCGGGCACGCGGGCCGGCTTGGCCGAGAGCGGCGAGAGCAGGGCGGACAGGAGCATCACGAACAGCAGCGAGACGACGAAGGCGACGGGAGGGAAGAGTAGTATGTCCATGATATTATCCTTTCAGGCTGTCGAGCTTCCAGATGTCGGCGGAGCCGTGCAGGCGGAAGTTCTTGACCAGCAGCGCCAGGCCGGCGGCCACCACCACGACCTCTATCACTATCATCGTGATCAGCAGCGCCTGCGCGAAGACCAGGTTGTTGGACCAGTACCCGGCGGAGATCAGCGCGAGCATCGCGGCCTTGGAGACTATCTCCAGGCCGACAAGCTGCCGCACGATGCTCCGGGAGACCAGCATGCAGTAGAACCCTATGAACATCAGCAGGGCTATCAGGTACCATTCCATGGCAAAGGAGCTCATTTCTCGGTCCTCCTGGGGAATACGGATTTGATGACGAATACTCCGGCGGCGAGCATCAGCACCTGCCCGAGCAGGTCCTGGCGGCGCATGTCCCACAGGGCGAGGCCTATCGTGCCCCCCCCGGTGCCGGGGCGGGCCCAGCCGGCCATCTCGGCGAAGAAGGGCGGCAGGTAGAACCAGCCCGCTATCGCGAAGATCGCGGCGGCCAGCGGCAGCGCGTAGAAGCGCGCGCGGCTCTCGGGGTGCTTCTCCTCCTCCGAGCGGATCAGGCTGACCGCGCCGATGAACAGCACGGTTATCAGCCCGGCGCAGACGGACAGTTCGAAGACGCCGGCCCACGGGGCGCCGTAGTCGAAGAAGATCAGCGATACGGTTACGCTGACCAGCGCCAGCATTATCGCCGAGGTGAGCAGACTGCGGGCCATCACGGCCCAGATCGAGAACAGCGCGGTCAGCGCGAAGAGGACCAGGCGGGGGTCGTTCATATTATTATCCTTTCAGCCACCACTTTCAAGTAGGTGTAGAAATAAGGGAACAGCAGGCCGAGGGCCACTATCAGCCCGCACATCACTATGGCCGGGGCCAGCAGCGGGGCGGACACCTCGGGCGAGCTCTCGGCTGCGGCGGTCTTCTTGCCGAAGAAGACCTTGCGCTGCATCACCATGAAGTAGGCCAGGGTGACGATGGAGAACAGCAGCGCCAGCACGGCGTAGGTCCTCAGGCCGGACTCCCACAGGGCCAGGATGATGAGCAGCTTGCTCCAGAAACCCGACAGCGGCGGCACGCCGGCGGTGGACAGCAGCGCCACGACGGAGGTCCAGGAGGTCCAGGGCATCGAGTGCTCCAGGCCGCCCAGCTTGTCCATGTCGGTGGTGCCGGCGGAGCGCTCCACGCTCGCGCTGTTGAGGAACAGCACGGTCTTGAAGGTGGCGTGGTTGAAGAGGTGGAACACGGCGCCGATGAGGGCCAGCGGCGTGCCCAGGCCCGCGGCCAGCACTATGTAGCCGACCTGGCTGATGCTGGAGAACGCCAGCATGCGCTTGAAGTCCTTCTGCCTGAGCGCGGCGATGGCGCCCACGGCGATGGACAGCAGGCCCAGGAACATCAGCATCTCGGAGAGCGCCTGCGCCCTGCCGTCGAAGAAGCGCAGCAGCGTGGCCATCTTGATCAGCGCGTAGACGCCGGAGATCTTGGTCACGATGCCGGCCAGGTGGGCCGAGACGGGCGCGTAGGCGCCCTGGTAGGCGTCGGGCGTCCAGGCGTGGAACGGCACCACGCCGGACTTGATGATGAAGCCCAGCATGATCAGCGCCGCGCCGAAGGTGACGGGACCGGCCGGGATGTCGGAGGACATGAAGATGCGCAGGTTCTCGTAGGAGAGGCTGCCGAGCGTGAGCATCAGGATGGCCAGGCCGACTATGATGAGCGCCGAGGCCGGGAAGGTCAGGAAGAAGTACTTCAGCGCGCCTTCCACGCCGGCGAAGGACTCGTCGGTGGTGATGAGCGCGAACGAGGTGACCGCCAGCACTTCCACGAAGACGTACAGCGTGAAGAAGTCCGTGGACGTCACCACGCCGGTCATGGCCGCCACCGAGACCAGCAGCAGCGAGTAGTAGGCCGGCCGGTTGGGCAGGTTCTCGTCGAGGAACCACGCGGAGAAGAAGGTCACGCACAGGCCCACCAGGTAGATGGCCCCGACGAGCAGCAGCGAGAGCCCGTCGCCGGGCAGGTTCGCGAACTCGGAGGCGATCATCGACGGGCTGAGCGCCAGCCAGGCCAGGTTGGCCAGGCCGGCCAGCAGCGTCACGTTGGCCAGGATGTCCGCCATCCTGGGGCGGTAGCGCGCGGCGAACGGGATCAGCACCGCCGCGAAGAGAGGGATTATAAGGAAAGCGAGCAGGGCCTTGTCCATCTTATTTAAGTCCTCCGTTGCCGGCAGCCAGCAGGATGTAGATAACCGCGCCTGCCAGCGTCAGCGCCATGTAGAGCGGGTAGGAGCCGTTGTGGAAGCGGCTGGAAGCGCCGCTCAGGAAGCCCGTCGCGCGGCTGGGCACCGTGTCTATGACCCAGTCGAAGAAACGGTCCACCTTGAACAGCAGGAGCGAGAAGACCGGGACCACGCGGTCCATGGACTGCTCGTAAAGGTCGAAGGCGCGGCGCTCGGCCAGCGCGTAGGCTTCCTTAAGCACCGGGGCGTAGTGTATGTGGTCGGAGGACTTGCTGGGCTTGCCCCCTCCCGCGGCCAGGCCCAGCATGTGGTTGATGACGGCGGCCAGGATCACTATCACGGAGACGAAGTAGAGCTTGTCGGCGTGGAAGCCGCTGAGCATCGGGGTCTGGATGTTCAGCGCTACCATGCAGGGCCCGATGAAGTTCTCTATCGGCAGGCGGGCGCCGAAGCCGAAGGCCACGCAGATGGCCGCCAGGGCGGTCATCGGCAGCAGCATCGAGAACGGCGCTTCCTTGGTGTCCTTGAGCTCCTCGGGGCGGGAGCCGAAGTACACCGAGTGGCCCAGCTTCAGGAACGAGGCCAGCGTCAGGAAAGAGCCGAGCTCCGCGGCCCAGAAGAAGATCGGGTAGCCGGTGTCGAGGGCGCCCTTGTAGACGAGCTCCTTGGAGAAGAAGCCGTTGAGCGGGGCTATGCCGGAGATGGCCGCCGCCGCTATCAGGAAGCAGAGCCCGGTCAGCGGCATGGCGCGGAACAGGCCGCCCAGCTTGGAGAGGTCGCCGGTGCCGGCCTGGCGCTCCACCGCGCCCGCCGTCATGAACAGGCAGGACTTGTAGGTGGCGTGGTTGATCATGTGGAACAGGCCGCCGGCGATGCCGACGGGGTTCAGCGTGCCGATGCCCAGGATCATGTACCCGGTCTGGCTGACGGCGTGGTAGGAGAGCAGGCGCTTGTAGTCCTTCTGCACGAAGGCCATCATGACGGCCACCAGGATGGTGACCGCGCCCAGCGACATCAGTATCAGCGACATGGTGCCGTTAAGCTGGAAGAGGTAGACGCTCGCGCGCGCCAGGAAATAGATGCCCAGCAGTTTGTCGATGGCCGCGGGGACGTAGGCCATGAACGGGGCGCTGGAGTCCTTGGCCGCGTCCGGGATCCAGGTGTGGAACGGGAACGCGCCGGCCTTGGAGACCGCGCCGATGAGCAGCAGCACGTAGGCGAACACGGACCAGCCGTAGTCCAGCGTCAGCTTGTTGTGGGAGATCTCGTTCATGCTCATCGTGCCGGCGATGTAGCCGGTGATGGTGATGCCGACGAGCAGGCACAGGTCGGTGACGCCGTTAATAAGGAAGGCCTTCATCGCGGTGCGCTTGGCGGCCGCGGTGTCCTGCGAAAGGGCGATGAAGGTGTAGAGGAACACCAGCAGGCCTTCCCAGAAGAAGAGCATGGCCACCATGTTGTCGGCCAGCGCGGCGCCGGCCGCGAAGGACTGCGTCATCAGCAGGTTGAAGAAGAACCACTTGGACGAGCCCTTGGCCGGGAGGCTGAAGGAGTAGATGGAGATGGCCGCCGAGAACAGCGAGACGGCCAGCAGCAGGAAGGCGCTGAGGTTGTCGGCCCTCAGCGTGAAGTTCATGCCGGCGCCGAGCCAGCTGTAGACCAGCTCCTGCTGCGGCAGCAGGAAGATGTTGGCCGCGGCCAGCAGCGAGACCAGGGCGGCCGCGGAGGCCAGCACTTCTTTGAGGTACCTGGTCTTCTCGCGCATCAGCAGCAGCGCGAGGGCCGAAACCAGCGGCAGGACTATCGGGATGAGTAAGAGGTTCATTGAAGGTTCACTCCTAAGTTGGCCGTGAGGAGGTTAGCGTAGGCCGAAGGGTAATAGATCAGCGCGCCGAGCGCCAGGCCGATGACCGCCAGCGCCATCACGCTGGCCACCATCGTGAACGAGCCTTCTTTGGGGCTGTTGTGGCCGGCCGGTTCGCCGAGGAAGATCTTGTAGAACAGGCGCACGAGGTACAGCAGCGTCATCACGGCGCCGACGAGGAACATCAGCAGCACGGTCAGGTTCCCGTTCTGGGCGGCGCCAGAGAAGACCAGGAACTTGCTGAAGAAGCCGCCGAAGGGCGGGATGCCCATGACGGACAGCGAGCACAGCGCGAAGGCCGCCCCGGTCCACGGCATCGAGGAGAACAACCCGCCCATCTTGTTGATGTCCTTGGTGTGGGTGTTCTGCTCTATGATGCCGGCGCAGAGGAACAGGCCGCCCTTGGCCACGCTGTGCATCAGGATATAGAGGAGGGCGCCGGCGAAGGCCGTCTTGTTGCCGGAGGCCAGGCCCAGGAAGATGAACGCGATCTGGCTCACGGTGGAGTAGGCGATGATCCGCTTGATGTCGGTGTCGATCAGCGCGGCGCCGGCCGAGACCAGCGCGGAGGCGCCGGCGAGGTACAGCACCAGGTTGGAGAAGGCGTCGGGGGCCGCGAAGGTCACGCCGAAGATGCGGGCGTAGGCGTACACGCCGATCTTGACCAGCACGGCGGCGTGCAGCAGCGAGGTGACGGTGGAGGGCGCGACGCCGGCGTCGGGCAGCCAGGTGGAGAAGGGCAGCGTGGCCGACTTGGAGAGGATGCCGGCCAGGATGAAGGCGGCCGCCGCGTAGGAGATCCCGGCGCCGTGCAGCGCGCGCAGGTCCAGCGTGCCGTGGTCGAAGTAGACCATGATGATGCCGACGAGCATGCACAGCGCGCCGAAGACGGTGACCAAAATGGTCTTGTTGGCCTTGGCCACGTCCTTATCGGAGCGGAAGAAACCGACCAGCCTCCAGCTGCAGAAGCCGGTCATTTCCCAGAAGATGTACATCCACAGCAAATTGGCGGAGAACACCAGGCCCATCATCGAGCCCAGGAACAGGACCACCATCGTGTAGTATTCGGTCTGGTTCTCGTAGTGCGAGATATAGTCCACGGAGTAGATGAGGATTATCGCGCTGACGAAGGCCGAGACGGAGGCCATGAAGACCGAGAGCATGTCGGCGCGCAGGATGAAGTCGAAGCCCCGCGGGAAGCTTATCATGTAGTCGGCCGTCTGTCCCGACAGCACCGGGCTGAAGAGGGAGGCCGCCGCCACGAAGGTGAACAGGCCCAGGAGCACCGCGAAGGCGTTCCGTGCCGAAGTTGAAACCCGGCCGGCGAGGGGTATGAGGAACGCGCCGAAAACGGGTACTGCGACCGCGGTTGTTAGCATTTTGATGGGGAGATCCATATGTTTTCCTTATAACTTATTATACAAAAAACCAAAATACTTCCCAGGTAAGAAACGTTAATGAACGTATTAGGGCCGCTTATAATCACGTCGGGCAGGCAAAGCGGGCCGGTCCGGCCCGGGGGCCCTCCCGCGGCTTTACAGCGGAATGTTGCCGGTGCGCTCGTGCGTGCCGGGGCGGCGCTTGCCGGCCAGCACCCGGAAGGCGCTTATCAGGCGCTCGCGGGCCTGCGCGGGCTCTATCACTTCGTCTATGGACCCCATGGAGGCGGTCTGGTAGGGCGAGGCGAACTTGTCCGAATATTCCTTGGCCAGCTTCACGCGCAGGGCTTCCCTTTCCTCTTCCTTCGCCTCTTTGATCTGGCGGGAGTAGAGGATCTCGATGGCGCCGCGGGGGCCCATCACGGCGATCTCGGCCGACGGCAGGGAGAAATTTATGTCCCCCCCCATCAGCTTGGAGCTCATCGCGATGTAGGCGCCGCCGTAGGCTTTGCGCAGCACCAGCGTAACCTTGGGTACCGTCGCTTCCGAATAGGCGTAGAGGAGTTTCGCGCCGTGGCGGATGATGCCGCCGTGCTCCTGGGCCACGCCGGGCCAGTAGCCGGGCACGTCCACGAGCGTCAGGATCGGGATGTTGAAGTTGTTGAGGAAGCGGATGAAGCGCGCCGCCTTGTCGGAGGCGTTGATGTCCAGCGCGCCGGCCATCTGCGCCGGGTTGTTGGCGATCACGCCCACCACCTGGCCGCCCAGGCGGATGAAACCCACCACGATGTTCTTGGCGTAGTCGTGGTGCACTTCCAGGAACCTGTGGTCGTCGGACAGCCACCAGACGATGTGGTGCACCCGGTAGGGCCTGCGCGGGTCCACCTCGCAAAGCTTCTCGAGCAGGGCTATCTTGCGGTCCCCGGGGTCCCTGGTCTCCATGCCCGGCGCCGCCTCGAGGCGGCTCTGCGGCAGGAAGCTCATCAGCTCCTTCACCTGCCGGTAGCAGTCCGGCTCGGAGTTGGCCACGAAATGGCAGACGCCGGACTTGGAGGCGTGCGTCATGGAGCCGCCGAGCGTTTCGAAATCCACTTCCTCGCCGGTGGCCGCCTTGACCACTTCAGGCCCGGTCACGAACATGTTGCTCATGCCCTTGACCATGAAGACGAAGTCGGTCAGCGCCGGGGAATAGACCGCGCCGCCGGCGCAGGGGCCGACGATGATGGAGATCTGCGGCACTACGCCCGAGTACCGGGTGTTGCGGAGGAAAATTTCGCCGTAGCCGTCCAGGGAATCCACGCCTTCCTGTATGCGGGCGCCGCCCGAATCCAGGATGCCGATGACCGGCACTTTGATGTCCGCGGCCATATCCATCAGCTTGGTGATCTTGTCGGCGTGCGTGCGGCCGAGCGACCCGCCCAGCTGCGTGAAATCTTCCGAGAAGATGGCGGCCAGGCGGCCGTTCACCTTGCCGAAGCCGGTGATGACGCCGTCGCCCTTGATGTGCTTGTCCTTGATGCCGAAATCGGTGCAGCGGCTTTCCATCAGCAGGCCGAGCTCCTGGAAGGTGCCCTCGTCAACGAGGTAGGCGATGCGCTCCCTGGCGGTCAGCTTGCCCTTCTTCCTCTGCGCCTCTATCTTTTCGGGCGGCCCGCCTGCGGCGGCGGCGGCGTGTATCTCGCGGAATTTCTTGAGGGATTCCGGCACTTCGCGGACCTTCTTGGGATGGGCTTTCCTGCCCGTGGGCTGAGGTTCCGCGGCTGCGCCTGTAATGGGGTCTATTAAATCGGCCATGAGTGTACTACCTCTCTTTAATTGTTATTTTACCTTTTTAGCGGCCTATTTGCTCGCCGCCACCGCGGTCCAGAAGCCTTCCGGGGCCGGCCTGGTCTCCACGCTGAACTCCGGGCTGCCCAGTTCCCGGTATCGCTCCAGCGCCTTGCCGGTGAAGCGCACCCTACCACCCGTCCTGATGTCCAGGGGGTCGGCCATCAGGCCCAGGCCCAGCGCCTTGAGCAGCGCTTCTTTTATGGTCCATAGCCTGGTGGCGGCGGAGGGCTCCGGCGCCGGCAGTTCGGACTGGTGGAAGTAGTCGCGGTACCAGGCCGGGTGGCGCGCCTCGATGATCTCGAGGTCCGCGCCCAGGAAGGCCGAGCCCGGCTTCACGGCCGCCAGGGCCCAGCCGTTGGAATGGGAAATTGAAACCAGCTCGCCGCCGCAGGAAGGACGGCCGAGCCGGTCAGGAGAGATCTCAAAAGCCGCGGGATTCCCCGCCGGGCCTCCCAGAAGCGCCTTGGCCGCCAGCCGCCCGGCCAGCCATTCTTTGCGCCGCTTCTCCATAAGGAAAGCCGAGTACTGCGCGGCCTCCCTTTCGGACAGGGCGGCGCCCGGGGCCAGGCCGTCTATCTTCAGGAACTTCAGCCTCGCCCCGGTTTCGCTCCAGGTCTCTATCCAGGTATCCGTCGCGCCGGTAGTCATCCGTGCTAGATCGGGGTAGGGATCATCGCGTAGTCGCGCAACTCCGCGTGCAGGTTGTAGTCTCCGTCGAACGCCCACGCGTCGTAGAGGCTGCGCCCGTCCTCCGTGCGGCCCTTGAAGACGCCGTAGAGGAACAGGGTCTCCGGGTCCTGCGGCTCGTTGTCGTAGGCTATGGCCGCGCCGATGGCGTCGGGCAGGGCCATGCTCTTGTCGAACTGTATGTCGCGCCAGCCGCAGGCCTGGAACAGGGCTTCGAACACCAGCGGGTGGAAGACCAGTTTCGGGTGGGCGCCCTTCCAGAGCGGCGCCTGCGGCCGCTTGAAGACCGCCAGCACGGAGGTCTTGTCCACCGAGATTATCCCGTCTAGCACCTGGAAGCTCGGGCCGTGGAAATAGGTCTTGTAGATGGTCTGCGAGTCGGTCTTGTACTTCCTGGCCTTGGGCAGCGCGGGCCGCATGTCCGGGCTCCAGTTCGAGGCCGCGTCGGTCTCGGCCGCGGCCCTGAAATGGGTGCGGGTCTGTCCCAGCCGCACGCCCTTGGGGCTGACGAAGTCGGACTCCAGCCGCATCTCCACCAGGTCGCCCGCGGAGGCGGCCTTGATCTTCACTTCGGCCGGCTTATTGCGCAGCAGCTTGATCGGCACGGCGAAACGCACGCCGGACAGCACCTTGGGAGGCCTGCCCTTTACCACGGCGGCCGCCTCGGCGAAGGTCTCCAGGCCCATCACGCCGGGCACGTAGGGCGTGCCGTTTATAGAGTGGTCCAGCAGGTACGGGTCGGCCTCCACCGAGAAGTCCTTGGAGGCGGCCAGGCTTTCGCCCTTGAGCAGGTCTTCCACCTTGGGCGCGAAGTGGTAGCCCGTAGAGCCCGCGGCGGAGAAACCGGGCTCGTAGTGCAGCTGCTTGTCCCAGTCGAGCTTGCCCAGGCTGCCGGAGAGGATGATCTCCGGCACCTTGCCGTAGGCGATCTCGTCGACGAAGGCCTGCATGCCCTCCTCGGGGTACAGGAACTCCATCTCCTGCGACTTCAGGAAGGCCTCGACGCCGGGGCGCGCGCCCATGCCGATCTGCGCGTAGCCGGTCATGTCCACGCTGAGGGCGCGCAGGCCCTTGTTCTGCAGGCTGACGCAGAACTTGGCGATGTAGTCCGAGGCGGCGGCGTAGTCGCTCTGGCCCAGGTTGCCGAACTTGCCGGCGATGGACGAAGCGACGGCCCAGAAGCCCTTTTCCTTCACCGCGCCCGACTTCCACATGTTGATGGCGGATTCGGCCTTCACGTTGAAGATCAGGTTGAACTCCTCCACGGCCTTGTCCACGGCGAGCTTCGAGCGCTCGAGGCCGGCGAAGTGCACCATGCCGTCCACCTGGCCGAAGTCGCTCTTGAGGTTGTTCATGACCTCGTTGAGCATCTCCGTGTTGGTCAGGTCGCAGCGGTAGTAGTGCACCTTCACGCCGAGTGCGCGGATGGCCTCCAGGTTGCGGTGCATGTCGGCCGCGTCCTTGAGGCGGGTATATTCTTTCTCGAGCAGCGCCGGGGTGGCCTTCTCGGTGCCGGCCTTCAGCTCGTTCCACAGCTCGCCCATCTTCCAGGCCTTCAGCTGCGCCTCGTCCATCGCGGTCAGGCGCTTGGCCTTGTCGTTGATGTCTATGATGTCGAGGACGATGATGTTGGCCTTGTGCTGCCCGGCGAGCATGCGGGCGAACATCGCGCCGAGGCCGCGGCCGCCGCCGGTGACGACGACGTTCTTCCCCTCCAGCTGGGTGGTCTGGCGGGACTTGTCCAGCGCGGCCGGCTTGCCGACCATGGTCCAGCGCTTGCCGTCGGCGTAGCCGATGGCGAGGCGCTTGTCCGAGTAGAGGATCTCGTAGAAGGTCTTCTGCACTATGACCTGGTTCGACGAGCTGGGTTCGAAGTCCAGCAGCTTGACCGCGCTGGTCTCCAGCTCCTTGCGCAGGCACAGCGTGGCGCCGTGGATCGCGCCGTAGACCGGGTCGTAGGCGTCCCGGGCCTTGTAGCCGAAGCCGCCGTCGAGCGTGGTCACGACCGCCATGAAGGTGGTGTGGCCGGGGTCCGCCTGGT
>Ga0209212_1000388_pt1 | contig 87299 bp, 77 predicted proteins | sample RifGroC2_FD_183996 | JGI IMG/M metagenome (GOLD analysis project Ga0209212, IMG submission 183996) | Groundwater microbial communities from Rifle, Colorado, USA - Groundwater C2 (SPAdes) (version 2) | ecosystem: Environmental > Aquatic > Deep subsurface > Groundwater | place: Rifle, Colorado...
GACTTTACTGAAAAGTAAAAGCGGCGAAATCAAGCCGGAGCTATTCAAGCCGATCACCGAAATGGTGAAAAATTTGAACAATTCAATTGAACAGCTCCCCGATGTCCAAGCCATTAGAACGGATATCACAGATACTATCAAAGATGCCGCAGGCGAGACCTACTCGCCATCTTCACTGTCTATTAAATCGGACTTGTCTGATGAAGCGGACAAGCTATTTCAATCTCTCAAACTATTTGTTGGAGAATCGGAAGAGTCATACGAGGGCACGATTCATGAACTAAGCTTGGGCGGTGCAAATCTCATTTATTTAACTCTCAAGCTCCTTGAATTCAAATATCAAAAATCAAAACAATCCTTTGCAAACTTTCTATTGATCGAGGAACCCGAAGCTCATATCCATACTCATATTCAGAAGACCCTCTTTGACAAACTCAGTTTTACCGATACTCAAATCATTTACTCTACACATTCCACGCACATTTCTGAAGTCAGTCATGTCCAGAACATCAATATTTTAGGAATGAATGCTGGTAAATGTGAAGCCTACCAACCTTCTACAGGCCTCGCTGAGCCAGATATTGGGAATATTCAACGATATCTCGATGCCGTTCGCAGCAATCTGCTATTCGCCAAGAGTGTAATTCTTGTCGAGGGTGATGCAGAAGAAATATTAATCCCAATTCTTGTTAAAAAAGTGCTAGGCGTCAGCCTCGATGAGCTTGGCATTAGCTTGGTCAATATCAGAAGCACAGGATTTAAGAATGTTGCCATTCTGTTTCACAACACTAGAATCAGGAAAAAATGTAGCATTATTACAGATCTTGATACTTCCATCATTGACACAACGCCAGATAGTGCTGACTCTGAGCCGTTGAAAAAAATCAAGGCAAAGTGTAAAGGTTCGGAAGCTACGGGTGTGGCCAGAAAAACAATGCTTGACGAGTTCGTTAAAGACAATCCGTGGATTCGTGTTTTCTACGCTGAATATACGTTCGAGGTGGATTTCATTCATGAAGGGAATGTGGAGGAAATAGTAGGAATTCTTGGAGACGTTTACAAAGACCCTAATACTATAGCCGAAGCAAAGCTAGAACTAGAATCAAAAAATCTTGTGCAGTACGGTCGCAGAGTGCTGACAATGGCTAACAACGAGGGCAAGGGCTGGTTCGCTATACTTCTGGGTAAAAAGGTTGACTACAAAACGTACATTCCTCTGTACATTCTTAATGCCATTTTCTTTGCCCACTCAGATATCTCCAAAGAGCTTTGGTTCAATATTTTAAGTTATCGCCTCAGATGCATCGAAAAGACTTCGCTTTTTACGGCTGAAGTGATTTCAAAATTCAAAACTCAGCTTGATGAATTTAGAAGCGGGTCTATCGTTTTTTCGGAAATCAAGAAAGAAATGTTAGAAACCTTTCCCGAAGATGATATCAACCATATTCTAAAAGGATTTTAGCATATGTTCATCTGCAAAAATGGTGACTTGAATGCTGAACAGGTTTCTGCAATAAATGTTGATGGAAATGTCTTTTTGGTTGCTTGCCCTGGCAGCGGAAAAACGAGGACACTAACCTACAAAATAGCACACGAACTTTCCAAGCTGAAATCAAGCAAGCAGTACGTGATTGCCATCACCTACACCCATCGCGCCGCAGATGAAATCCACGAACGTATCGAGAACCTTGGTGTTGACACGAGCAAGCTATGGATAGGGACAATTCATTCTTTCTGTCTTGAATGGATATTGAAACCCTATTCCATTTATCACGACGCACTGAGTCATGGGTTCCGCGTTATAAATGGTCATGATTCTGAAAAATTACTTATGAATTTGTGTGAGCCGTACAGAGGAATTACTAACTGGGATTGTAGCTTCTATTTTACCAAAGATGGTTATGTCCTATCTTGTCCAAATAAATCAAAACATGCCAGCTTGCATTTAATACTTAGGCAGTACTTCACAGTCCTTTCACAGAACCGCCAAATTGATTTTGAGCTTATTCTTTTTTACGCACATGATTTGATAGTAAAAAAACCGTCAATCAGCATTTTGCTTTCAAAGTTGTTTAAATTTATGCTGATAGACGAATACCAAGATACTAAAGAAATCCAATATTCTATTGTTGCCTCAATACTGAAGGCAGGAAAAGGTCAAACTAAAACATTTATTGTGGGTGACCCAAATCAGGCAATCTATCAATCGCTTGGAGGCTACCCGATCGCTGCTGCTGATTTCAAGGCTATGGCCGAGATCGAACTTCATGAACTCGAGTTGTCGCTGAACTACCGCTCGTCGGAACGAGTTGTCGAATACTTTGGAAACTTCAATGTTCATGAGACAACGATTGAATCTGCTTCGAAGGAAAAGGACTATCCCAGCATAATATCGTTCGACAACACTATCACCAAATCCGGGTTAGATGATGAGTTGGTCCGACTAATCAAGTTCAACATTGAAGTCGTAGGTGTTCCGCCGCATGAGATATGCATCCTGGCACCTCAATGGGTTCACCTCGCAAGTATGACTAGAAAGTTAGTTGCAAGCATGCCTGAATACAATTTTGATGGCCCCGGAATGGTTCCATTCGCCAGGGACATTGACAATTTTTGGTACAAGCTTTCGAAAATTGTCCTCACGGAAGCCTCTCCGCAGATGTATGTGAGAAGACTGCGTTGGGCCGCTGAGGTTTTGTCAGCTATGGAAGATGCTGGTGTGAATATCTCAAAATTCACAAAAAAATCTCTTTTAAGGGACTGCAACTCAACTAAAAGTGCTGAGACAGATGGACTATTGTATTTGACTGATTTCTTTGAGAGTGTATTTTCAAAACTTGGTGTTGATTTTACCTTGAATCCTTCTCTGAAAGAACATCATGATGCGTTTTTCGAAAGTTCACAAACCAGAATAGACCGGTTAAGAAAAGAAGGCGCTCAGTTTGTTGGTGATATTAGCGCCTTCAAGAAAGTTTTCGAGAATCGTAGCGGTATCACAGTGTCAACCATACATGGTGTTAAAGGTGCGGAGTATGACACTGTTATTGCTTATGCACTTCTGGAAGACATGGTCCCACACTTCAATGATCCTAACGGTCAGGATAGTGCGATGAAGCTGCTTTACGTCATAGGCTCAAGAGCACGAAAAAATCTCCATCTCATCTCGGAGAGAGAGCGAATTAACGGGCTCAGAGTTGAGTATCGTGCGACTGCAAAACTTGCGCAATGTGCTTTTGATTATGACGATGTGCCGTAGTATAAAATAGTTCTTCGAGCCGATCTAACAACAGCCGGTAAGCGGCTAGTTCGCAACCCAAAGCGTGACAACTACTGAGTCAAGCACAGAGGGATTTGATTTTGCTGTTCTACAACGAGTTATCCAAAATCATCTGAATGGATAACGCTTCTACGGCAAAAAAATAAACCAATTCTATCTGTATTAGAATAAAAATTATTGTATTGGAGAAAAAATGAGGTGTTTGTGTGGGAGTGGAAAGTTTACACAGAATTGTCACGGTACAGCATTAAGCAAGCATGAGCTAAGAAATCTACTTAAATACGACCCTATCGGGACAACAAGTGCTGGCAAAGAGGCGGTTGTAAAAACTTTCAAATCTATGGGATTTGGCAGGCAAATTTATAAAGTTAAAGTCACATTTAGGATTGCCACAACGCCTGCTGGCTTAATCTACTATCCTCAACTTATTGAGCGGAATGGTAAAGCTTTGCGGCCTTTAACTATTGACGGCATCCACTTTGAAAATACAGATGACGGTGTGAATCAGTATGTAACTTTCATGATAACTCCTGTGAGTAATGCGCACATTAGCTTTAATCCTAAAGACATTGTTAATGGCAATAATGGGTGTATCTCATGTGAATGTATTGCGATTTGTGAAGGCAATCCATTTCAGTCGTTGTATGCAATTGATATAAAAGACAACCGTCTGAAATTATACCACCATACTACAAGTGAAAACCGAGATAAAATACACTCTAGCCAGAAGCTACTTACAAGCAAGTGGAACCTCAAAGGCACTGACGAATTAGTTACCAATCACCATATATACTTTACTAACATTGATTCGATCATAGGTTCTTTTGATCTCCTGGAGATTGGAATGGCGAGCAAAGGGACTGATGTCGCCTTTTGTACTGACGATGGAAAAAGAATTGCAGATGTGGAAATCTACCGTGACGAAACAAACAATAGAGATGCCGTTTTGACTGTGTGGGTGGACAAAGAATGGATCTCTCCTCCACCACTTATACTTCACGAAAAAGGTCAGCATAGTAATTCTGAGTATTCATGGTGGGAAGTTTTTGCCAGTGCTATTTTTCGGGTTCCTGTTAAGAGCTTGTCTTTTCTGCCACTTACTTGCATCGGAAGTGATACCTACATTCTGGAAATAAACGAAAATTTATCTCTTCACAGCGGCTTTCTTGCAGCTCATGGAACGGATCCTATTGGCATGAGAAGAATTCTGTCTGAGCTTGAGGTAAACGACAGTTTGCGACCGGGTGGCCTCAATGATGCTGATAAAGGCGAACTAGACCCTTTGTGGGTGAAGACATGGGAAAGAAGTCAATCTGCTGTCGTCCTAGATGTTATGAAATCCGTTATGTCGTCTGAAAACATGGCAAAAGGAGTGTCTGTATGAAGATGAATGGCCAATCTGCCAACATCGTGGCGGACAACATAGACCAGCTGAAAACCCTTTTCCCGGAGGCATTCACCGAGGGAAAGGTGGACTTCGATGTATTGAAGCAGCTCCTGGGTGGAGCGGTGGATGAACGGGAGGAGAAGTACGGTCTCAACTGGCATGGGAAAAAGGCAGCACGGCAGATAGCTCTTACTCTCTCAACGGGCACCCTGCGCCCCTGTCCGGATGAGAGTGTGGACTGGGACACCACACAGAACCTGATGATCGAAGGAGATAACCTGGAGGTACTAAAACTTTTACAGAAGAGCTATGCTGGCAAAATTAAGCTTATCTATTTTGATCCACCGTACAACACAGGCAAGGACTTTGTGTATCCGGACAATTTTCAGGATAACATCAAAAATTATTTGGAACTTACCGGGCAAGTTGAGGGCGGAAAAAAGATCAGCAGTAATTCTGAGGCTTCAGGGAGATTTCATACCGACTGGCTAAACATGATGTATCCACGTTTAAAGCTGGCCAGAAACCTTCTAAGAGATGACGGGTTGATTGTTGTCAACATAGATGATGGTGAATCTGCAAATCTCAAGACACTTATGGATGATGTTTTCGGAGAAGAAAACTTCCTTGCCATGATTTCATGGGAAAAACGATACACTCGAAGCAACAATGCACGCTTGTTCTACTCGCTAAAGGATACATTAGTCACATTTAGAAAGTCAGATGCTGTAGCTACGTTACGCGAAGCTCGTGGGGAAAAGTCCAAAGAAATATATTCAAATCCGGACAATGACCCGAGAGGTATCTGGACGAGCTCTTCCTACGTCAATCCTGCGACTAAGGATCAGCGGCCAAACTTATCGTACACGATCACGAATCCTTCAACTGGTGAGCGGATTGATCATCCAACGCATGCATGGAAGTATGAATATGCTGAACATGAGCGGCATTTACGTGAACAGCGCTTATGGTGGGGGCAGTCTGGGGATGCGAAGTTCCCGCGTTTGAAAAACTTCCTCGCTGAAATGGATGATGGAATGGTTCCAATTGACCTGTGGGACTATAAATCAACCGGAACAACAGATGAAGGTGGCCAAGAGTTGAAGGAGCTATTCGGGCAGGCGGTTTTTGACAACCCAAAGCCAACAAAGCTTATTCAACGAATACTTGGTTTATCCTGTCCTGCGATTGAGGAAGATCGAGAAGTACCGATTGTTTTGGATTTCTTTGCGGGTTCTGGTACCACAGGGCACGCGGTCGTTGTACAGAACGTCGCTGATGGTGGTAATCGTCGTTACATCCTTGTTCAGCTTCCCGAACCACTTGACCCCGAAAACAAAGATCAAAAAACCGCAGTTGACTTCTGTGACAAGCTCGGCAAAGCTCGTAGCATTGCTGAAATCACCAAAGAGCGCCTCCGTCGTGCTGCCACGAAGATAAAAGGTGAAAATCCGCTCTTTGCCGGTGATCTCGGTTTCCGCGTATTCAAGCTCGATTCATCCAATATCCGCACATGGGACCCAGACCGCGACAATCTTGAGCAAACACTGCTGGACAACCTGGAGCATATCAAGCCGGGCCGAAGTGAATCAGACATCCTGTATGAACTGCTGCTGAAGCTGGGGCTTGATCTCTGTGTCCCCATTGAAACACGCACTGTTGCCGGAAAAAGTGTTCAGGCCATCGGCTCTGGAGTCCTGCTGACATGTCTGGCCGAATCAATCACCCGCGAAGAGGTGGAGTCGCTGGCGCTTGGCATTATTGCCTGGCACAAGGAGCTTACCCCGGCAGGCGATACTACCTGCGTTTTCCGCGACAGTGCCTTTGCTGATGACGTGGCAAAGAGCAATCTGTCTGCCATCCTCTTCCAGCATGGCATTGAAAACGTGAGGAGTCTGTAGGAATTGGTTTCTGAAAAAGTGGCTGTCGAAAAAGGAGATGCTTTGTGATCAAGTTGGAGTTCAACGGAAAACCATTCAACCCGCAAAATTTTACTGAAACGCTTCTAAAGGCGGCCATGGAAAGTGTAGCGGAAGAGATGCATGACAAAGTGAGCGCCATACGGCATCCAGTTACCGGAGAATTTCCAACCGTTGTAGTCTCTGGAACGTCGCTTGAAGATATGAGTATGCGAATTGAGGGCTCTCCTGAATTGTTGTCTCTGGTAAATGAGCGCCTTGGGGTTACACATGATGCAGATTCTGGGACCGAACCGGATCTTATAGTAGCAACTACTCCAAAAGTCTTTTTAAGTTACGCTTGGGAAGATAAAGAATTGGCATCACGGATTGCACACGCGCTACAGGCCAATGGCATAGATGCGTGGTGGGCTGAGTGGTGTATGTCGGCTGGTGATAGTCTCCGTCAAAAAATCGAAGAAGGCTTAGGTGACTGTTCGCATTTTGTCGTACTTCTCACAACCAACTCTATTAGCAAGCCATGGGTCAACCTGGAGATTGACGCCGGACTGATGCTAAAGCTGCAATCACAGGCGAAGTTTATCCCATTAAGGTATCAACTCTCGGTTGAGCACCTGAGCCCTCTTTTACGGGGAATGCTCTCGCCGAGCGTAGATGCTCCTGAACAAGACATTACCCAACTAATTAACGATATTCATGGTGTGACGAAAAAGCCTGCTCTGGGGAAGGCTCCTGCCGTAGCATCCTTTGGAAATCAAGTAAACGACTCTGGGTATTCGTCGGCGGCTAACGCCATTGCAAAGGTATTTGTAACTTCATCTGATCATGCATTAAAGTTCGATCCATGGATTGATATTGATGCGCTTACCAAGAAAACCGGACTCTCTAAAGAAGATGTAATTGATGCAGTGCATGAACTGCGAGGAATGGTCACCGTTCATACAACAGGAAGCTTTTATCCTGAGAACGAATTGTTTGCCACTTTTGACCGCTTTTGGATGCCATGGAACCCAAAAGATGACGCACTGACCCTGGCAGCGGACATGCATAACGATATTGAGTTCCCAACGTCGCCGGAGATTATTGCTGAACGATATGGCTGGGAAGCCAGGCGTCTAAATCCTGCGATGGCTTATTTGGTTAATCGTAAGTTGGTCCGTGATACTACGTGTTTGGGTTCTGGTGCTTGGCTCGTGACAAGGATACAGCGGACAGATGAGACCCGTCGCTTTGTAAAGAGTCGTCAATAATTTTTGAAAATCTGCGTCATCTACGGATGTCGCCTTTACTGTTTATAGAAGAACTTTGAGGAATTCATGAAACTCCACTTTGAACCAAATCTCGACTATCAGCTTCATGCTATTGAAGCTGTCTGTGACCTGTTTCGCGGACAGGAAATCTGCCGTACTGAATTCACCGTTACAAGTGATTCCACAGGTGCTCAGATTGCCATGGACTTTGCCGAAAGCGGTCTTGGTATCGGCAACCGACTGACTCTGCTAGATGATGAAATCGTCAAGAACCTTGAAGATATTCAGCTAAAGAACGGCCTTGCGCCATCCGGATCACTCTCCTCCGGTGACTTTACGGTGGAGATGGAAACCGGGACCGGCAAGACCTATGTCTATCTCCGCTCCATCTTTGAGCTGAACAAGCGCTACGGCTTTACGAAGTTCGTTATTATCGTCCCTTCTGTTGCCATAAAGGAAGGCGTCTACAAATCTCTGCAGATGACGGATGAGCATTTCCGTGGACTGTACGCCAACACCCCGTATGAATATTTCATCTACGATTCCTCCAAGCTGGGTCAGGTTCGTAATTTTGCCACCAGTCCGCAGATCCAGATCATGATCGTTACCGTCGGAGCTATCAACAAGAAGGATGTGAACAACCTCTACAAGGACAGCGAGAAGACCGGCGGGGAAAAGCCTATCGACCTAATCAGGTCCACTCGCCCCATTCTTATTGTAGACGAACCGCAATCCGTTGACGGCGGTTTGGAAGGGCGCGGCAAAGAGGCGCTGGGGGCTATGAACCCACTCTGTACCCTGCGCTACTCCGCAACCCATGTGCATAAGCACCATATGGTCTACCGACTGGATGCCGTGGATGCCTATGAACAGAAGCTGGTAAAACAGATTGAAGTGGCCTCGGCTACCATTGACGGGGCTTTCAATAAAGCCTTTGTTCGGCTGTTGTCCGTCAGCAACAAGCGCGGCGTTATTTCTGCAAAGATTGAAGTGGATGTGGAGGCAGCAGGACGCGTTCAGCGCAAGGAAATGACCGTGCAGGATGGAGATATGCTGGAGTTGACAACTAATCGGCCTCTCTATCATGACTGCAGGATCGGCGAAATTCGCGTTGAGAAGGGCAACGAGTTCATTGAGCTGCGCGTGCCTGGTGGCGAGCTGTATCTTAAGCCTGGAGAAGCCTGGGGAGACGTGGAGCCACTGGCCATTCAACGTGAGATGATACGTCGAACCATAAAGGAGCATTTGGACAAGGAAAAGAGGCTGCGCCCTCAGGGGATCAAGGTTCTGTCGCTCTTTTTCATAGACGCAGTGGAGAAATATCGCAAGTACGACGAGGATGGAAATCCGGTCAAGGGCGCGTATGCCCGTATCTTTGAAGAGGAATACAAACGGGCCGCACACCACCCGGACTACACAACCCTTTTCAAAGAGGTTGACCTTTCAAGTGCCGCCGAAGAGGTGCATAACGGTTACTTCTCAATCGACAAGAAGAAAGTTGGCGGCAAGACAGTCGAAGTATACAAGGACACTCGCGGGGACTCCAAGGCTGATGATGACACCTATAACCTGATCATGAGGGAAAAAGAAAAACTGCTGGGATTCGAGACACCGCTGAAGTTCATCTTCTCCCACTCTGCCCTGCGTGAAGGATGGGACAATCCCAACGTTTTCCAGATATGCACCTTGCGTGACATCCAGACCGAACGGGAGCGTCGCCAGACCATCGGCAGGGGGCTGCGCCTCTGTGTCAACCAGGATGGGGATCGGTTGCGAGGTTTTGAGATAAATACCCTGACCGTGATTGCCACTGAAAGCTATGAGCAGTTTGCCGAAAATCTGCAGAAAGAAATTGAAACAGATACGGGGATTAAATTCGGAGTTGTGGAAGAGCACCAGTTTGCAGGCATAGGCATGAAAGGTGAAGCGGGGCAGCAGGCACCTATGGGCTTCGATAAGTCAAAAGCATTATGGGATCACCTCAAATCACTTGGACACATCAATGCCCACGGCAAGGTGCAGGATACTCTCAAAAAAGCGCTCAAGGAAGGGACGCTTGCCCTGCCGGCCGAATTTGAACCTCAACGACACCGGATTGCAGAGGTGCTACGAAAAATAACCGGGCGACTGGAAATCAAAAATGCCGATGAACGCCACCCGATAAAAACCAGACAGGCTGTTTTACAAAGCGAAGAGTTTAAGGCTCTGTGGCAGCGTATCAGGCACAAAACCACCTACCGCGTTGAGTTCGACAACGAAAAGCTCATCGAAAAATGCATCCTCGCTCTGAGAGATGCCCCACCCATCGCCAAAACCCGTCTACAATGGCGCAAGGCAGATATTGCTATCGGTAAGGCAGGTGTAACATCCACGGAACGCGGTGGGGCATCGACAGTTGTGCTTGAAGAAAATGAAATTGAACTGCCGGATCTCCTTACCGAGATGCAAGACCGCACTCAACTAACTCGAAGAACTATCCAGCGAACGCTTTCGGGTAGTCTGCGACTGAATGATTTCAAGCGTAACCCACAACAGTTTATCGAATTGGCCTCACAGGCAATCAACCGTTGTAAGCGGATGGCTCTGGTTGACGGAATCAAGTATCAGCGGCTCGGGGATGAACAATTTTATGCCCAGGAGCTTTTCGAACAGGAGGAGTTGTCCGGTTACCTGAAGAACATGTTGAAGGATACTCAAAAGTCAGTTTATGAGCATGTAGTGTACGACTCGGATACTGAATGCACATTTGCGGACCAGCTGGAAAAGAACGACGCCATCAAGGTCTACGCCAAACTGCCGGGATGGTTCAAAGTGCCAACACCGCTGGGAAGCTATAATCCTGACTGGGCAATTCTGGTAGAGAAAGATGGAACCGAGCGGCTTTACTTTGTCGTTGAAACCAAGAGCAGTCTCTTTACCGATGACTTGCGCGACAAGGAAAGTGCCAAGATCAAGTGTGGTGAAGCACATTTTGCCGCGCTAGCTGTTGGGGAGAATCCGGCTATTTATATCAAGGCTAGGAATGTTGACGATGTGATGGTGAGTTGTTGACAGTGGTAATTTAAACTTAAAAAGAGGAAAACTATGGCAATGACCGTTGAAATCAAAGGTAATAAGCTCTGCATCGAAATTGATCTGGAAAAACCGGCACCATCAGCTTCGGGTAAGACTCTCGTTGTTGCAAGCACGAGAGGAAATGCAGTGACAGATGCAATGGTTGATGGAAAGCCTGTAACAATAGGGTTGAATGCTTATATTAAGCCTTGACGATACGCCATTTAGCATACGAAAAGAGGCTGATTGATGAGCAAATATTACAAAGACATGGATAAAGACGACAAAAAGTCGTGCCGTGAAAAAATAGAATTTCTGGCTTCAATCGGCTTTAAAGAGTTGCCAGACCAGCCAACACCCCGACTGATTCACGATAAATTACCTGGTGAAATTTTTGACGTTTATGACCTTAATCCACTTGCACTGGTGAAAAAAATCTATGACCTGGGCGAAGAAACCGTGAATGAAATAATTAAATGCCACCGCAACCAACCCGACATGACTACAAATCAGCTTAATCTGGGCGGAAAATCTTGCTCAGTCTGCGGGGATTGGTTTTCGGCAGAAGAATTTATCTACGGGGGCAGAGAAAACCGGTCTTATTGCAAGCCGTGCAATAAAGAGGCACGAACCGCTTACCGCATTGGTGGTGTGGAGGCTGCACGTAAATACAGACGAGATAAAAGAGCAGCTTGGAAAAAACCAAAATCATAAGAATGGTTAAATGAAAAAGAAACAGGCAATTCCAATTATCTGTATTGGTATATGCACGTAGTTATGTTTTTAGCTATCAATAAAAGATAGCCGTCAATATTTCGAATGCCCAGAGGCTTATATGCCGATTGAACTTCAAGAAACAGGCTATATAGATAATTCAATTGATGAAAATGGCTATGATGATACAGTATTTATTCCAGTACCTACTAATGACCTCTTCAATGGTCAAGTTCCAATAGAGCAAGCGCTACAAAGGCTCCGCACAAAACTTCTTGATATTTCATCAAAAAACCGTCTTATCAGCTATAGATATCCAAAAGGCAAATCAATTCAATTTGTCAATTCCCCGAACCTAAATCTCATATTCAATCGCCTTACCGAAAGCAAGCCCATTGGTATTAGCTTCGTTCAAGACCCTCCTGTTGGTAGCTATACACAGAAAAAGCCCGATGTAAAAGGCATTGCTGAATCTCTTGGGATAGATGTCGATATTGATTTCCCGCCCGAATCATGCACCCCCAGTACCCATAGGCGATTGTCGAACTTACAGGCCCTTTTTTACCCCCAAGAACTTGATAAAATATGCCGCAAAATTGCAAGTGAGGCTCGTACAGTAATCGAGGAAACCGGCACAAATATGCTGTTCCTTATTTTCGGTTTCCTTGAATTCTATGATTCCGACGATTCAGAGAAACCAATTTATGCACCATTACTCGCTGTCCCTGTCACCTTAAATCGTGGGGCAATTGACCCAATAACCAGAACCTATTTGTATTCGATAAATTATTCAGGTGAGGATGTTCATTCAAATCAGACTTTGAATGAAAAGATGAAGCAGGATTTCACTCTTAATCTGCCTGAATATAGCGATGAAGAAGAAATTGGAGAATACTTTACTGCAATCTCCCAGGCTGTCAAAAACAAGAATCGGTGGAGAGTAAGATATCAGCTGACTTTGGGGTTCTTGTCATTTGGTAAGTTGGCAATTTGGGCAGACCTCGACCCAAAAAAGTGTTCAGGGCTTCTAACTCATCCATTATTGAATGAAATCTTTTCTGGCGGTAGTGGTGGCGTAGGACAATCAGCAGAAGATTATGAGATAGATAACCATTGCCAAGGCGAACTCCCGCTAATCTATGATGCCGATTCATCACAGCATAGCGCAATAATAGATGTTATGAATGGGAAGAATATTGTAATCAATGGCCCTCCTGGAACCGGAAAATCGCAGACAATTACAAACATTATTGCATCAGGGCTGAACGCTGGCAAAACGGTTCTGTTTGTTTCAGAAAAGCTTGCGGCACTAGAGGTTGTACGGCATCGTCTGAATCACGCAAATCTTGGGCATTTCTGTTTGGAACTGCACAGTCACAAGACCCAGAAGAAAAAGCTGTTGAGCGACCTTCAAGACCGTATCGATGCTTATTTTGTTCCCCCTCAACAATTACAAAACCGGATAACAACACTCAACCGCCACAAGAAAGACCTCAATCGGTATGTTGAATTAATTTCTAGTCGAATTGGTAACGAACTTGGCCTTACTGTCCATGAAATCTTCTGGAAAACAGAACGATTTCGACAAATGAATGGTGAGATGGTCAATGCCCTCACATCGTTGAATTACCAAAAGGCTGAAAACTTAACTTTAGATGAAATTGCCGATTTACGTGCAAAGGTTGAAGTTCTAGGGCAATTATATTCGACAGTCAAAAGCTACGATTCCAATCATCCATGGTGGGGGTTTTTCCCAAAACCCCTTGCTCCAGGCGATGATTCAGCAATAAGTCGTGTAATAAATGAGGCCAAGGCTCTTGCTGAAACACTATATATTTTGACAATTGAGTTCCAAGAGCGGGTTTCATTTTTGCAGGAACCATCACTTGATACGCTATTGTCATTCAATCGTCTTGTTCAAGAACTTCCGACTCCACCAGATAACCTGAGAAGTGAAATATTCCCCCGTGTGTTTAATACTGAAGACCCGCTTGGTAAGCATAACAGGGGCCTCTTGAATGGCGTAATTAACACAGTAAAACACGCACGGGAACTTAAGGAACAAGCTGAAGAATACATAGTTCCACACTGTGAATTGAGCTTTGAAACAGCAGAACCTATTCTGGAGAGTTGCAAGAAACAACTATCAAAAAGCGCATTTAGTACACCACTTCGAATTGTTGCTGAATCCATATCAGAAGCCGAAAATGCCTTGTCTCAATTCAAAAACGTAATATCAGAATATAATTACGTCCATCAGCCTATTCCCGGCTCCAATACTGAAAAACTTGAAAAGCTCGATTCACGCTTAAAAGCGACTTTACCGCTTACCCTTGAAGAACAGCAGGAAAACCTAATCCGGGAAGGTTCAGGGCTTCTTTCGCAAGATTTGGAAAGCCTGGGGCAATCTCTTGAGAGGGTAACTGCAATTGCACGTCATAGAGAACTGAAATTTGAAGGCACTCCGGCAGAAATAGCAAATTTAGGGCGAGGCGAAGGCATTGATGAAATTCTCTCTGGAGTCATAATAGATGAAGCGGTTCTTGAAAAAGCAAAGCAGGCCGCTAAATACTATCTGTCAGATTTACCTATCGGTGAGATGGATAGACGGCAGCAGAGACTACATTACCTGAACGAACAAGTAAGCCGCTTGCTCTATGAAATTGGTGGATATGCTCAAAACCTGAATTTGACGTTTGACGGCACACAGAAATCAATCGAATTTCTTGCAACCATCAGCAAGATATCTTCAACTGCACCTACTGACCTTCTTGATTACCGTCATGCCCCACTTGCACATCCGATGTCTTTGGAATTGATACCAAAAGCAGAAGACGCGCTACAGTCTGAAATTTTGCAACGACAGTCACTATCCAACGAGTTTCATCTTGATGCTCTTCCAGAATTGAGTACTTTAAAGACCACTCTGCTAACCTTCAGACGTGGTGATAGCCTATTCAACATATTCAACAGTGACTGGAGAGCTGCAAAGAAGCTCTTCAATGACTTGTCCAAGAACAAGACAAAGCTTAAAGCATCAGAATATGAAGAGAAAATATCAAATATCATCACCTGGCTTGAGCATAGAACAGCTCTGATTTCAAACGAGGATTTCAAAAGGTCGTTCGGCCCGCTATTCAGGGGTCTCGATACAGATATTTCCAAGATTAAACGGCTGAATAACTGGTACATGGAGAGCATGGCAGAGCTGCTTAAGCATCCGGGCTTTATTGATAATATCGATTTATCTGCTTTGAGTTCGCAGACAATTAATCAGGTAGGAGCATTATCAGCAAGGATACTATCAATTGCATCTGAACTTGATGCCTGTTTAACAGAAAGCAGGGATTTCCTGGGAGATATTGCAGTACAGATGGACTCTGTTTTGAGGCAGTCTGGATGGAATGAATATAACAAGAAAATCAGCGAAATTGCCGATGCATTAAGAGAAATCACTTCCTACCTCAAAAATTACATAAAACCTGAAGTTTCCCCGGTTCGGGCTGTTGATGTATTGAACGCGAAGATGGAATTGTCATCAGCAGTTCTGGATTTTGAAGCCCTGAACGATGGCGACAGGTTAATTCACGACAAGTATGAGCATTATATTCCCGGAATATCAAAAATCCCTTGTAACAACTGGCGAGAGTATCTTAACCAGCTTGCTAAAGTTTCAAGCGCATCTACATATTTAGCCAATTCGATCTTTGAATATGCGGACAGCAAATGCGATTACACTAAAGTCAGGGCCTTCCTGGTTGCAAAGCTTGAGCTTGATAATACTTTATCGAAATTTGCTCCATGTCCTGACAAATCGGAAACTTCAAGCTGGAAGGAATATCATTCAGCAGCAGCGTCCCTGGTTGCCACAGCTTTAGAATTGGTCAATATGCTATTGCCTGTTGGAGTTCCAGGCAAGACAGCCAAAGAAATAGAAAATGGCCTGATTTCGAAGAAAAAATCCATCGACACTATTCAGGATATTCACAACAACAAAGCAGTAATGGGAATGTTGCAAGACCTCTTTGACGGAATGGATACGGATTTAGATGCACTTTCAGCGACACTGGGATGGGGCGAAGAGATATCAAGAAAACGGAGCATACACGGGACACCACTTCTTCCATATTTATTAAGCCAAAACGCAGTTGAGAACCTGGAATATACAAAAAATCAACTACGTAAAATAATAGAAAACCGCCAGAGAGTTCTGACTAAACTAGCTGAATTAAAGGAATTTGGAGAGTTTGATGTAAAAGAATGGAATGCGCCTGAAGACGATTATGCTCATGCGTTTCTCAAGCGAATTGAGTGTGCTTCATCCAATTTGGATGCTGTATTAACCTGGTCAAGATATATTCATCAACGCTCAGACTGTCATGATAACGGCCTAAAGACTTTTGTAAATCACGTCGAGAACAAAGTAGTACCTGTTGATAATATTGGCGACATCTTTGAATACATCGTTTACCGCTCTATCGGCAGGAAAATATACCGGCAATACCCAGAGCTTGAAGGCTTTAGTGGTGAAAAACACGATAAAATACGAGCGGAATTCGTCGCTCTTGATAAGGAAATCATTAATCTAACCGGCAAAAGTTTTGCCCATGACATCAACAAGTCGAAGTATGTTCCTGATGGTGTTTCCAGCTACAAGGTTTCTGAATTGACGGACATGCACTTGTTACGGAAGGAAATTAATAAAAAGACCAAACATATTTCAATTCGACAGCTGATTCGACGCGCAGGGGATGCAATACAGGCCCTTAAACCCTGTTTCATGATGGGGCCACTATCCGTTGCACAGTACATCCAGCAAGGCGCAATATCTTTCGATATGATTGTCATGGACGAAGCTTCACAACTCAGACCGGAAGAATCGTTAGGTGCAATTGCAAGAGGTTCACAGTTAATCGTCGTTGGAGACCCCAAACAGCTCCCACCTACTAATTTCTTTGACCGCCTGGCTGACGATAGCGAGGACGATGATGAAAGCGAAGCTGCATCAGTTTTTGCAGGAACAGAGAGTATCCTTGATATTTGCCAGCAACTGTTTCATCCAGTTCGAACACTTAAATGGCACTACCGGTCTCAGCATGAATCCTTGATAGCATTCTCGAACCACCATTTTTACAACGGAAAGCTGATTGTATTCCCCTCACCATATGCAAAAAATAACCGGTTAGGACTTCGCTACCGTTATATTAAAAACGGGGTTTATAAAGACCGTCAGAATATGGCAGAAGCTCAACGGGTTGTGGATGCTGCAATTGAGCACATGATAAACTTCCCTGAAGAGTCACTAGGAATAGTGACGCTCAACCAGACACAACGCGACCTTATTGAAGATTTAATGGACAAAAAAGTACGTAATATCGATGAGGCCCAGTCATTTATTTCGAATTGGGAAGAGGAAGGCTGGCCGTTTTTCGTCAAGAACCTCGAAAATGTACAGGGTGACGAACGGGATATCATCTTTATCTCCACAACTTTCGGAAAACCTGCAGGAGCTGATAAGGTTCGTCAGAACTTTGGCCCCATAAGCAGACCAGACGGCTGGAGGCGGCTTAACGTTCTATTCACCCGTGCCCGTAGAAAAATAGAGCTTTTCACATCGATGTTGCCAGAGGATATAATTATTGCGGCAGGCACTCCTGCAGGTACAAGAGCCTTGCGGGATTACCTTGATTTTGCCAAACGTGGAATTCTCACTTCTACAGAAGTAACCGGGCGTGAAGAAGATAGTGATTTTGAGATTTCAGTAGGAGACATGTTACGGAATCGAGGATACGAAGTTGTGCCTCAAGTTGGAGTTGCAGGCTTTTTTATTGACTTGGCTGTACGTAATCCTGACCGCCCTGGTGAATTCTTGGCTGCTGTTGAGTGCGATGGTGCCAGCTACCATTCAAGTGCTTCAGCCAGAGACCGCGACCGTATCAGACAGTGTATTCTTGAATCTCTTGGCTGGAAAGGACGCATTTGGCGTGTCTGGTCAACTGATTGGTTTTACAATCCAAGACGGGAATCAGAAAAACTACTAAATTTCCTCGAAGAACGAAGGGAAATATCGAAAACAGAGCAAATTGACTATGAGATGGAAGAGGTATTTGAAGAGGATGATGCTGTAATTATCCAGTCAACGTCTGAAGAAGCTTCTGACACTTCAGAGCCATCTATGCCCGTTGCAAATGAGGAACTTTATGTTGAAATTGGAGATTTAGTCACCTATTGCCATGTAGACAGCCCAGATGAACGCAAAACCGCGATGATTGTTGAAACCGAGAGCAATACACAGAAGAACTTTATCAACGAAAACACTCCGCTTGCTAAAGCCATGCTGGATTCAACCGTAGGTGATACTGTTGGAATCGTAGTGAACGGCGGCAATCCTAAAGTAATCAAGATTCTGAAAATTCAGCGGCAGTGATATTTGTTTTATTTATTTGGGTGGAGAAAAGTGATGGCGATTGCTAAAAGTTAGTGACAAAGCTTTACGACAAAACCGAGTCTGAAAAGGAACTGCAACATGACCAAAGCTGACATTTTTGAAAAAGTATCCACGAACTTAGGCTTATCCAAAAAAGAATCTGCTGAATTGGTCGAAGCAGTGTTCTCCTTAATCAAAAGCACTCTGGAATCCGGAGAGAAGTTGAAAATTGCAGGTTTCGGAAACTTTGAGGTCAAGCAGAAAGCTGACCGCCGTGGCCGCAATCCGCAGACAGGTGAGACGATCACCATTGAGGCTCGCCGCATCCTGACCTTCAAGCCGAGTAATGTCCTGAAGGCCGCGATTAACGGTGCAAATCAGTGATGCGTCCTTATTTGTTGTCAATTGCAGCATTATTACTGAGTGCCGGTGTTGCGTTAGCTGCTGACACCTCATGCCCTGAACATTTTGCTGGTGGAAAAGCCCCTGACATAATCAACCAGAAAATGACCGCCAAGACCCGTGAAGTCTGTTATTCGGGCTATGCGCTCAAACATTCCGGCATTACCCGCACTCCACTTTACTCAGCAGAACACCTGACCCGAGAACGCATGCTTCAGGGCAAGGGGCTTAAGCGCCAAAGCAAGTTCTTCCCGGATACCAACATCCCCGCTTCAGAAAGAGCAGAACTGCACCATTATGCACGGTCAGGTTACGACCGTGGCCATGTTGCGCCTTCCGCAGATATGTTCGATATGCAATCGCAGCAGGAGTGTTTCAGTCTTGCCAACATGGTTCCTCAGGTTCCTGAGAACAACCGTGGCCCTTGGGAAGGTATTGAATCTACGATTCGGAAAATGGCCAAGGACAGGGGCGACATCTATGTTGTCACAGGCCCGATTTACCAGGGTGATATTCAGAAAATCGGTGGTGCCGTCATGGTACCGACCAAACTTTTCAAAGCGGTGTATGACCCGCAACGTCAGGAATCAGGAGCTTATCTGATAGACAATACAGCAGATGCGCAACCTGAGAAAATCAGTGTAGCGGACTTGGAGAAGATTACCGGAATCAGCCTGTTCCCGGCAGTCAGTGACGCTATAAAATTACGACTCATGCGCCTACCAGAACCGAAGTCATATAAGGAACGGAAGCGGAAAGGAGGTCGCTGATGACCAAGGAAACGTTTTCACCATATCAGAATGAAGCCGATAGCATCCAGCTAGCTGACCTTACTATCGAAAACCGGCTAGACCGGATTAGTATCTACGGTTCTATCGACCTTTGGAAAGATAAAGGTGGACTGAAAGCAGTTCAACAACTGAAAGTCATCATCGACCAGACCATTGCCGAGCTTGAGAAATGCGACCTTCCGGACAAAGTGGAACTTGCTAAGTCAGAAACAGTAGCCAACCCTTTTGAATGAGCGACGAAGTAATAATTCAATACGAAAATTACCGAAATTGGGTAAGAGGCTGCAATGCTCAGAAAAGTAGTTTCAGGTGGACAGACCGGCGTTGATCGAGCAGGATTGGATGCTGCGGTCAATGCTGGTTATCCGATTGGCGGGTACTGTCCAAAAGGGAGATTGGCTGAAGACGGTACTATTCCGGAAAAGTATCCGATGATCGAGATGGATACTGCGGAATTCTGCTATCGCACCGAGAAGAATGTGCAGGATTCTGATGGGACACTGATCCTCAACAAAGGTAAATTGACCAAAGGGACTAAGCTTACCCACCAATACGCGGCCAAACATGGCAAGCCGAGCCTTGTTGTTCAATTGGATGATGCAGAAATTATTAAGCCGGAACATGTCGTCCGATGGATAGAAGGACAACACATCAACGTTCTTAATGTCGCAGGACCACGGGAATCTAAACATCCCGGTGGCATATATGCTGAAGCTTTTGAATTCATGGAACGGGTTTTCTCCTTGATAAAGGATGCGGTGTAATTGACGTTAGAATAAATACCATTAGTATGGGGGCACTATGTCTGCTCGGTATGACCGTTACATTGACAATTTTGACATTGCAAAGAAGGAAGGCTATGTTTCAAAAGTTGCTGATTTAATTAAGGGTATTAAAAGTTTTGCTCCTGGATGCGAAAAGTCTGATTATGCTTTTGACATCCACCTCAGAGAAAAATCACAAATCATGATTTACCATGGTGGCACATGCCTGCTGACCTTTGACTTGTCAAAAATCAAAGATGGAACAATCCGATTTACGTCAAAATCTTATGGAGAAAGCAACGACGACGAACGAAAAGCATGTGTACAACCATTTCAAGCCTTGAAAGAAATAAGTGATGTCCACGACGCTGATTTACTTATTGATAAAGTTTGCAGATTCCTCAAGAAAGCTATCACCACCGTCAAACCTAAATTCTATTTGAACAATACCAGCGAAGGATACTGGTCAAGTAAACTCAGCATTGATTATGGCCGAAATTGGACTCCGGACAACGAATGGCTAATAATCGACCGGGAAGCGGTAATAGGATTCAATTCGACTGATAAAAAAATTGCATCTGAAGTGAAAGGAGAGTTCTATTCTGCAATTAAGCAAGAGGTTGGACGCATAAAGCAGAATCCCGATTTCAGTGGATGGGCTGATGTTTCAAAAAGTTTTGGCGATGAACTTGATTGCCTTGCCATCGGTCGAGACGGTCAAATTCTCTGTATCGAGCTAAAACATGGGGATAATACTTCCGGTATTTATTGGGGGCCGCTACAGGCAAAAGTTTATCAAATGGCTTTTGAAGAAAAGATGGCTGAATTGTCAAAATCAATAATTGAAATGGTTCTGCAAAAGATTGAATTAGGGATGTTACCACCTGAAGCACTTGAGAGAATCCCTGTCGGCGGGTTCAGAGTCGTTAAGGGAATATTGGCAGTTGCAGATGCTGAGGGCAATTTAGACAGTAAATGTTGGCAGAGAGCCAATGATGTTAATTGTAAACTTTCTTATCCTGTTTCGATGGTTAGATCATTTACTAAGTCTGGAAATTTGAAATGGGAAAGCTTCTCGTTATGAGCCATATGCAATCGAATGGAACAACCCAATATATTTACGCCAATGTTTCTTCGTGGAGTTATGCCTATGATCAGTTGAACCCAAAGGAAGCCCGTTGCCCGTCAACTCCACGACTGCATCTTAACTCAGTAACCCAACAGAGTGACATCCAACAGGAGCCAATGCCGCTTGGACTCTGTATCGTCTGCGATGATGAAGACTTGAGTGGAACACCACCTTTGTCGCCTTGGCAACTGGATTTAATTCCTGCTCAAGAAGAACCGCCAATTTCAAAATGTCTGGAAGCTGTAATAACCCTGGCAGATATTCCATTTCGAGACCTTAAGGAGAGCTTGTTTCTTACAGCCAAATCAACTGCAGCATCCGTGCAGCTGAAATTGGCACTTCAAGAGAAAACTGCGGCGCAGCCTAATGATGTTACGGAGCGTAGCTTTGAGATAGTCGAATTTGGCTATACATTGAACCATCAGAAGGAAAGCAAGTGAAACTGACCATTCATCGCGGCACCCAAGAAATCGGTGGTAGCTGTGTACAAGTCACGTCAGGCGATTGCTCTATTTTACTTGATGCCGGTTCACCACTTGGGGAAAGCCGCTCGGATGTTGATCTGGGTAAAATTGACTTCAGTGATGTTTTCATTAGCCATCCCCACCAGGATCATTTTGGCCTGATAGAGAATATCGGGAGCGACAAAACTGTACACATCGGCGTAACAGCTCGCCAGTTGGTCGAGACGACACGAATCTTTCTCGGCAAACCGCCGCTAACCAATTCCTTTAGCTCGCTGAATAATCGAACCTGGGTAGAGTTCGGGCCTGACTTTCGTGTCATGCCTTATCTGATGGATCACTCCTGCGTTGATGCCTTTGGATTTCTCATCGAGGCCGAGGGGAAACGACTCTATTATAGCGGCGACTTTCGAGCGCATGGCCGCCGCAAGCAAGCCTTTGACTGGTTCCTGAACGATCCGCCTCGCGATATTGATATGCTTCTAATGGAAGGGACAATGATGGGGCGAGACAATGCAGTTTTTTCCGATGAAGAAGCGGTTGAGCAAGGCATGCTGGACGTATTGCGTAAGCATAATGACACCGCCTGCTTCTTGATCTGTTCGGGCCAGCATATTGACCGGCTTTGTGCCGCTTATCGCGCTTGCATCAAGGCCGAACGTATTTTCGTCATCGACATATATACTGCCTTTATCTTGCGAATTGTTGCCAGTCGTTTCCCATCCCTACCCGACATAAATTCTGCGAAGAACATCAAGGTACTGACCAAAGGGCTTACAGCAGGTGTTCATTACAAAAAAATTGTGGATAACAGAGGTTATTTTGGCAAGTTTGCACGAGATATTTTTCGGCCTGAAACTAATATCAACATTGACGAGATTCTGAAAGAACCAAGTCGTTATTTTCTGAAGATCAGTAATTTTTCCGATCTCCTGACGGATTTGCAGCACTGCGGCGTGATCTATTCAATGTGGTCGGGTTATCTGGAGGAGCAGAAGTATCGGGACATAAAGCAGCATTCCAAGGTTACCTTTTACGAGATTCACACGAGTGGTCATGCTGTACGAAAAGATTTACAACGTTTTGCTGTGGGACTGAATCCAAAGCGCCTCATACCAGTGCATACTGAAAAAGCGGCAGATTATTGCAATCTTTTCGACAACGTTCTCATCTTGCATGACGGAGAGGCGTTACATGTCTGATAGATGATGCCGTTGGACTCAGGGGCTGATAGTAAAGGAAATGCCATGGTCAGCCTATAGACATTGAAATTGCTGAATAGAGGCTTTAAGAAAGATCTCATTGTGGTTAGAAGGAAAATCTGCCGTTAAAATGGAGGAGGAACTTAATTGAAAGCTTTAATCTTTGACACAGAGACTACAGGTATAAATGAACCAGAGATAATAGAGGCCGCATGGCTCCATATTAGCGATCCGTTGAATTCTGAGGTCCTGGAAACTTATGAACAGCGGTTCAGACCAACCAAACTCATTGAACTCGGAGCCCTCGCAACACATCATATTATGGATGAGGATCTTGCAGGGATGCCGGAATCTGCTTCCTTCGTGCTTCCAGGCGATGTTACCCACATAATCGGTCACAACATCGATTATGATTGGATGGTTGCTGGCAGCCCCAATGTTCGAAGAATCTGTACGCTGGCCCTTAGTCGCTACCTCTTCCCCAACATCGATAGTCACACCCAAAGCGCTATGCTTTATCACTTAGAACGCGCTTCTGCACGCCAGAACCTTAGAGGAGCACATTCGGCATTGGCTGATGTTCGTAATTGTCTGCGAGTGCTTGGTTTTTTAGTCGAGCTATTGCCTGGAATCCAGACATGGGATGAACTCTGGCAGGCGTCTGAGACTGCACGTGTGCCGACTATCATGAGCTTCGGAAAACACAAAGGCGAGCTGATCCGGAATGTACCGAATGACTATAAACTATGGTTGCTAAAGCAGGCAGACACAGACTCATATCTTAAACAGGCTTTGATGGCATAGAAAGCGGGCAGCATCTTTTTGCTCGCCAAAACCGGTGTGCAAAAAACCTGAGTGAATTTCATTTTTATTTTTATCTATTTTGAGGCTGAGTTGTGGGGTGATGTGGATCGGGTTCGGGCGTTGATCCGGCACCGGCGCAAAACTCTGGTGGGAGTCATAAAATCTTTGCAAGAAATATAGCCGTGGTGAGCTGGCTGCAATTTCGAGATATTTTCGCTACAGGTTTTTGTAAGACCAGAAGGAACGACTTTTCCCTTAAAAGTGTGATTTCGTGAACTATTTAGTTCTCAATATGAACTGGTATAACATGCTGATAAATAATATTAAATTACAAATTTCGATGTATTATTAAGGTAGACTCTTTCTAGAAACATAATCATATTTCCCATATAGTGAAATTAGACAGCATCAGATTTCAAGGAGGGAAATATGCAAAATCTAGCGATAGAGTTTATAAATGCTATCAAAGAGCCTGGAGTAGGAGTCATTGTCGTTGCTATATCAGCTATAGTTGTTGCCGGTATGTCCATATATGGTATGACACTGGCGCTCAAAAAGAGGTGATGCTATGAAGGCGTGGGCGCAGTTTCCAACCAAGTGGATTTTACAAAATAAAGATTTAAATCAAATTCTGTGGAGACAACATAAGAGCAATGGCATTGCCGCGCTATTAGTGTTGATAGCGCTTGTTGTTAAACGGAACGTGGATAAAATAAAGGGGCCATCCCCTGACGATGCATCTACTGTCATAGCGACTTATAATGATATTCAAAAATTAGTAACCATATCGAGAAGCAAGGTCTCGAAGGGACTCACTTTATTGACCGACTTGAATATCATCGAGCGAGTGGAGGCCAACCGCAGCAATTATCGCTTACATGGTGTTGTAGCCCAAGGAGAATGGGCAATGCTTCCTCAAGAACATTTGATGCTTTCCGGGCGCATATCTGCATTTGATGCATTTAATCTGAGGTCGCAAAGTGAGCTTGATGCTTTAAAAATATATTTGTTGATGGTGGCTTTTCGTAATACGAAGTCTGGATATGCCCACATTGGATTCAATAAAATTACTGAATATACAGGTGTCTCCACGAGAAATCTAAAAAAAGCGAAGTCACATTTAATAAGCCTAGGGCTTATACATGCGGACTCAGATACCGAAAATGTTCAAGTCGGAGCACATCCCCCCCTACGCTACAAAATTCTTGGTTTTTAAAACTCACTGTAAGGCCTGAAACCATGTGCGGACGTTTCACATCACTTCTCTCTCCCGAGCTGATAATAGCAATCCGGGAGTTGTTTGGCGTACCGGTCCCGGACTCCGCCGAGCCACGTTACAACGTTGCTCCCTCGCAACAGGTGTGGGTAGTCCGTCAAGAGGGCGACCATAACCGCCTTGACTTGATGAAATGGGGTCTTATCCCCTTCTGGGCGAAAGACCCCAAAATTGGCAGCAAGATGATCAACGCCCGTAGCGAGACAGTTCAAGAGAAACCCGCATTCCGCCAGGCTATCAAGTTTCGCCGCTGCATCATTCCCGCAGCGGGATTTTACGAGTGGATGCGCTCCGGTGACAAGAAGCAACCTTACTACATCCGCATGGCGGACGGCTCACCGATGTTTCTTGCCGGTCTGTGGGAACAGTGGAAAAGTGTTGAAGATGAAAAGTTCCTGGAAACCTTCACCATTCTGACTACTGCGGCAAACGACCTGGTGGCACCGCTCCACGACCGAATGCCGGTTATCCTCCAGTCCGAAGACCGAAATCTCTGGCTCAGTCACAGCATGCACGACCCTGAGCAATTGCAAGGCATGTATCAGCCGTTCCCCTCCAATCAACTCGAAGCCTACAAAGTGTCGGACCTGGTCAATAATCCCCGCTTCGATTCCCCTGACTGCATCGTTAAAGTCTGATGGCAGCGAACGCAACAGATACTCCAACCGAGCGCCTCTCCGGTTCCGTAGAACGGGTTACCTTCCACAGTGAGGAATCCGGTTTCTGTGTACTACGTGCAAAAGTAAAGGGGCATCGAGACCTGATAACCGTCATCGGTTCTGCTGCTTCAATTACATCCGGCGAATACATTGAGGAGTATCTTGGCTCCGGCATGTGATTTCATAATCAATTTAAGATCGGAAAAAGTAATAAATTGCACTAAACCAGCAAAATAAGAGTGCTAAAACAAAAATTAAACCAGCTTGCGATAAGTACTCTCTTATTTTTGAAGGAATCGGCTTAACCCAACCAACTAAGGTAAATACAATGTCTCCACCATTTAAAATAGGCACGGGTAGCATGTTTGCTGCTGCGAGTTTTGTCGCTATCAATGCCACACAAGCAAAAAACGAATTTACTTTCAGGAAACTGTATAACTCGTTTAATAATTCAGAACCAATTGAACGAGGGGAAAAGGCTCCATAAACAACCTGGCCAAACCCATTCTGAAATTTTATGAACGTTTCAGGAATTCCAAATGATATAGATGCTAGGCATAAAAGCCCCAGGCAACCAGCTGCAGAAATGAATACCCTTTTAATCGGATGGATATTCTGAAAACTATCTCCGAATTTGACGCTGCCGCCAGTCGGAATGTAATTGATGTTAATACTTGCGGTTCCAGTCTTGATTCTCAGCATACTTGGGCCAAATCCTATGCTTACTTCCTGAATTTCCGCGCCAACTAGCCAACCAGCTAAGGCCATCGACCAAACATGGACGAACATGGCCACAGTAATGCATATAATTACAGCTAAAATTAATACTACAGGACTCATTACGTATCCTTACCACCTAAATCAATAGTGATTTACCCTCATTAAATACATTATCATAGACCAAATCGAGACATTGATTAACACCTCTGCAGCCTTTAACCACTTTACATGTCCAGTCCAGATATTCCCGTTTTCTCTCGGTAGACCAGTCTGCGGGAGGCGATTTAATTATGTCTCGTATGTTGCATATTTTATCAGCTATTTTAACCTGTTTAGCCTGATCTGATGCGTGTGCAGCATGTTCTATCTGTAGTTCCTTCCTGGTCGCTTTTGGGAGAGATTTGTCGTCTGTGACTTCCCGAACTACGCTCATTGCTTCTGCACCAAATAAAACTTCCAGTTCTTCAAATGTGGTCTCTGTATCCTCAACAGTATCGTGAAGGATTGCCCCAAGCAAAACTAATTCATCATCAACATTACCCTCACTGGCTAAAACAGTGGCAACTGCTATTGGGTGATTGATGTATGGTGATGCGTCATGATCCTTACGACGTTGATTCCGATGTTTATCTGCAGCAAACGATATTGCTTGTAACAAATTTGCAGGGTTCATGTGTCCTCTAATCTAGATGTATTTTATAGAAATTGAGCCAGCAATCATATGAATGGATATCGGTTGTAATGACTGTTCTGCTGAGAGAAGGAACGTACCTAGGGGAGCTTCGAGCAATCGTTCGAAAGTCCGCCTTAGTCCTCTAACACCCTTGTCTTTGTAGGGTTCATTGTCAACGATAAATGCTTTAACATCATCGGCGATTTCCAGATTTACCTTATATCTATCCGCAATGCGAGATTGTAGGTCAGTGATGGCAAGACCAACTATCTCAAGCATATTGTTTCTATCGAGCGTTCTGAAGACAATCTGCTCATCTATTCTGTTGAGTAATTCTGGCCTAAAGTATTCTTTCAATTCTGGGATATCATCCAGTTGTTCAACTGATTCCTGAGAACCGAAGCCAAGTTTATGGCTTTTGGAAATCTTTATATTTGATGTCATGACAACTATGCAGTTCGTGGCGTCAATCTTGCGACCCTTTGAATCAGTTAAGCGCCCCTCGTCAAATACCTGGAGGAATAAGTCAAATACGCGTGGGTGAGCTTTTTCAACTTCGTCGAGAAGCAGTACAGAATATGGTCTGGTTCTGAGTTTACCTGTAAGCTGCCCCTCTTCTTCATAACCCACATATCCGGGTGGTGATCCAATGAGCTTTGAAATGCTATGTTCTTCCTTGTATTCAGACATATCCAGACGGATTAATGAGTTGTCGCTGCCAAACAGTTCCAGTGCCAGTTGCTTGGCAAGTTCTGTTTTCCCAACGCCGCTTGGTCCAAGTAAAAGAAGTACTGCAAGAGGCCCATTACGCTTCGATATACCGCTATAGGACATAACAAGCCGTTGGGTAATCCGGTCAATAACTTCAGATTGGCCTAAGATGTGTTTATTAAGCCTGTCTCCCATCCTGACAAGATGGTTTCTGAAATTGCCAGCCAGATGACCAGTTATAACCTCCACGGGGATGCCTGTCGTTTCAGAAAGAACCTCGGCTATTGAGTTATCGGTTATTAACTGTGGATCGCGTTGCTCAGAATCATCGAATTTTATAGAGGCGCGAACTTTTGCGCTAGCTCGATCAAGTAGATCAATAGCTTTATCAGGTAAACGATGCTCGCTGTCAAAACGCTCAGAAAGATCTACTGCAGATTCAATTGCCTCATCAGTTATTTGTACATGGTGAAAATCCATCAGCTTTTGCCGCAGTCCTTGCAGCATTTCGATACATTCGCTCCGGCTTGGTTCCTCAATTGAAATCGTCTCAAAGCGCCGCTCCAATGCGGCATCTTTCTCAATATTTCTTCGGTATTCCACTATGGTAGTTGCACCTATACATTTAAGTTCACCCCGAGCTAATGCCGGTTTAAGTATGTTTGCAGCATCTAAGCTACCACCAGCTCGTCCCGCACCGACAAGAGTATGAAGTTCATCGATAAATAGGATGACAGACGCGTCTGCTTTTGCCTCCTCTATGATACGTGTCAAACGCTCTTCAAACTCACCACGGTAAAGTGTACCTGCTACCAACACTCCCATATTGAGTTCTATGATCCTTTTATCTGCAAGAAACGATGGAATCGTGCCGTTTGCAATCTGTAGCGCAAGAGCTTCTACAACTGCTGTCTTACCGACTCCAGGCTCTCCAACCAGAACTGGATTGTTTTTGGAACTTCGTGCCAGCGTATTAATTACCTGTCCTAATTCCTTCTTTCTGCCAATAAATGGAAATAGCTTACCGTTTTTTGCATCTTGAGTTATGTCTCGACCGAAGCGCTCAAGGTACGACTTATTCGTGCTTTCAATGTCATTTGGTACATCCGCCAGTGCCTCAATTTTCAGATTACTTGACCGTAGTAATCGGGCCTTAAGATCTGGGGCGTTCGCGTTTGAGTCCATCAATACACGACTAAACTTTTCTCCAGGATTTGAGACAAGCAGTGTAAATAGGTGCAACGTATTAAGTACGTTTCCATTTTCTATGAGACCTTCTGCTTCTTTAAAGATTCTTTTACATGTATCACTACGGTGGATAACCTCAGAATTTTGTTTATAATCTCCGCTACCTAACGCTCGACGCAACGACTGTCGCATTGAAGTAACATTCACTCCAAGTGAATCAAAAACATCACGTAATACCGCATATTCGCTATTTATTTGTTGCCATTGAGACTGATCAAGTTTGAGGTCTTTTGGATCTCCAGCAGTAACCTTCTCAAGGCTGAGTATTCCAACAGCAAGCATTTCTGGTTCTATAAATTGAAAAGAAGCTGCCGCAGACTCCCAAGCCGCAATCTGCCACGCGATATATACTGCTTTGGTAAAATTATCCATGTTAAAGGTCAGGTCCCTATTTTACGTATTTTTGATAGATGTATGTTGCAAGGCCAATTAAGAATGGTGGGAGGAGCATGATAAGCAACATATGATTAAATCGATCAGACCACCAGTCAGATAACCCTTCATCGGAGAGCATATAGATTACTGGTATGCCCGCTATCCAACACCCAGATAAAAAACACCACACTCTGAATACTTTGCTTCGATTTCTCCAAGGCTTTGCTTCGACTATTGCAATGTGGATTGAAGTAAGAATTACGTACAATATTGAGCTAAACAGTAAGAATACCCCAATAATCGGAAATATATCATCTATGATGTTTCTGGTGTTTCCGTTTTTAGTTATAAGGAAACTAATAAACGCGATAACAGGTATGGCAGAATATAATAGCCTATTCTTGTTTTTTCTCAGATGAGATAAGAATTTTGGGTAAGCTTTAATGGTTGATAAACTTTCGTCACTTTCGTTATATCTTGGGATGATCTGTTTTTCTATCGGCTTGCTAGTTAGCATGGCGTTTACATTAAGACTCTTATCCATTTCCAGTAATTTTTTCTTGAAATCTTCCCAATCTTTAATACGCGGTGCTAATGCGTAAAAGCTCTGTTTACCGAATTGAGCTGCATATAATTTTACATCATCATCAATCGCCGGGTCGTAATACGGCTCATACCAAATTGCGATTCCGCTCTTCACGTTCGTACATAAAAATGGAAATTCAAGGCGTTGCGAGTCGGAGCAATTCGGGCAAGTCACTCGGTTAATCATATCTTCAAAAATTAACCGACGATTTTCTGGGTCTTCAACCCAAATCGACCTATATAGACTTACGTTAAAATTATGCTGACACTTTTTACATGTTATTGCGGCATCAATTCGTTTACTCATCTATATAAGCCTCTTATTCAAAAGTTCCGCCCATGTTAACTATTATTCAATCCGCTCGCATTTAAAATTTCCCAAAGAACTCCGTAATATCAAAATGAAAATTAACTTCATTTCCATCAGGAAGTTCAATCACGAGCAGGTCAATATCACGCCCCGAATCGGACTTTAAGAGATATTGTATTTTGAGCTTCCATGCCTCATCACGCTTCCCATATCTCTTTGCAACATATGCGTATTCAGCCGGTACGCCCATTTCAGAAGTTTGGGCATGAATTACAACAGGCGTATTAACAGTACTTCCGTCTCCTCCTGAATATGATACGCCTCCACCACTCAAATACAGATACGCCTGATAAGCCTCGTTCTGAGTAATTTTGTTTCCAGTGCTGATTATTAAACTCGGTACTATCCTTTCAGCAGACTTATCTTCCGCTATACATATCAGTGCCTTTCTGCCGGTAACAAACTTCTTGCACTCTTCAATCGTTAGTTTTCCGCCAAACAATCCATGGATCACATTTGTATCTCGCATTATGTCAGCCTCACCATTGGGAAATAGCTGAAGAGCCATTTTCTTCATGATGATATCTAATTCAGATTCCGCTTTGTTCTTCTTGAAAAAATCAAAGAATCCCATTTTCCCTCCAAATATACAGCTTTACTACTGTTTAGTCATATCTTCGAGGTCTTCTGTAGCCGAATAACTTATTGGGGTGTCTACTGATAATTCTGAAACGAGCTTCACGTTATCAAAAAAACTGGATATTTTAACAATCTCAGAATCAATACCAACAGATGAGAACTCCATCTTCTGACTGGCGTTAAGACATGGTACTGCACCAAATCTCTGAGTAATTATTTCGTCATGTACATGCAAATGCGTTCTAACAAGTCGTAAGAACATCTCCTCATTGGTATCAAAGCGTTCGTCAGCATAGACTATCCTGAGAATTACTTCCAAAAGAAGCAGTTCTTGTACAATCGACAGCTCTGACGATTTCAAACCTTCAAGGAATTCATGAAAAAAATCCTTACCGCTCTTTTTAACTGCATCAAGCATTTCACTGAGCGATTCGATGCCGTTAAAATCCTTGAAATACACGGCTTGCGAGACCATAGCGTTCATCTCGGCAATTTCTTTTTCATGAATCTCACCGTCACAGGCAATGGTACAAACAGCCGTTTTCAATAGAAGCTTTTGCAGGTCGCGCTGTTCCATTAGTCGAAACTCCTGTTGTTTTTGAAACGCTCGTATAGCTTGATTTGTTTAAGGGAAACGGACGGTTGATGACGCTGTATTGCGTTTTCAATGTGACTTTGCGATATCCTGGTTCTTTCCTTCAAAGCGTCTCTGGCAGACTCATTTACAAGAAAGCTAATATCACTTGAAACATAGCTTTCGGTGAGTTCAGCAAGTTTTTCAAAATCAAGTGAATCAATAGGACGATCTTTAAAATAAAGCTGTAGCATTTCAATACGGGCTGGCTTGTCAGGCGGGCTTAGATAAACTACCTTATCGAGACGTCCTGTTCTGGTTATGGCTGAATCAATCTTGTCCGGTCTATTAGTGGCCGCAATTATGAATATTCCGGCCTTGCCACACTCAGTCATCTGGGCAAGAAATTCATTTACCTCTGAAGCGTAGCTATGCTGCAGATCCCCTTCGCGTTTAGGTAGTATTGCGTCAACCTCATCTATAAAAATGATAGTAGGTGCTTTTTCTCGCGCTTCGCTGAACAATTTACCGATCTTTTCTTGAGTACCATGGACATAGATACTCGCCAGGTCGGAAGGGTTAATCGTAATAAAATTGTAGCCGACCTCATCGGCAAACTTTTGAGCTATAAACGTCTTGCCACAACCTGGTGGACCATACAAAAGCATTCCGTTTGGAACGGACACCTTGTATTGCTCGTATAATTCTTTTTCTGTTAGCGGAAGAATTACATCATGGTAAAGAGTTTCTTTTAGTTCATGCATACCCGCAATTTCGTCAAAGCCTTTTCCTTGCTGGCGTACTTTATAATTCCGAGGAGTCCCTTCAGCTGTCAGTGGGGTAATGGCCTTTTTATGCTCATCAGCTCTATTGGCTACTGACTTCGTAGACGCTGGCTTTTCCAGTCCTGTGAGTGCTTCTAGGAACTCGCTCGCGTTTTTGTAACGGTTCTCCAAGTCCTTTTCCAGGGACTTCATAATCACTTCATCTAAACGATCATTGCAGCCATCTGCATAGAAGGATGGTTTTTTCGGAGACTTCTTACGAGAAGAGATGATCATAGTTGCAATTTCTTCAGGATCGTCATAACCACTGTCAAAGTTATATTCCCAGGGATGCACCCCGGTAATCATGCGATACAACACAATACCCGCTGCAAATACATCGCTTGCGGGTAGATAAGTATCCCAGAAACACTCTGGAGCAAAATATGTATATTTGCCTGCTGCAGTTGATATATGGGATGCGTAATCGGAGAATTGGGCAAGACCAAAATCCGAAAGCATAGCCACCGTTTTTTCTCCCTCGTATGAGAGAAGGACATTATCTGGGCTGATGTCACGATGGATAATAGGCGGGGTCTGGCTATGAGTTACATGAAGTCCAGTCAATAGGTCTTTTTGAATTGATAACGCGATAGGAACCGGAAGTTCAATTTTCCGGATTAATAGCTGTGCAAGGGTCTCTCCTGAAACAAAACCCATAGTCATAAAAAAATAGTTGATTCCGTTCTTTTCAAACGTATTAGTTTCAAAAACTCGAACTATATTAGGATGAGTTAGTTTAGAGAGTATTTTGGCTTCACGTGTCACGGTCTCAATATCAGCCCGTTGAACATACTCATCCTTAAATACCTTTAGTACCTGAGTGCCAAGATATTTATGTGATATACGATAAACCTCGCCAAAGGCCCCCTGGCCGATGAAAAATTGAACCGTATAGGTGTCATTAATTTGATCACCTTTGGTTAGTATACCAACATATCTTTTTGCCATTTATTTCCTCAATAGTTTGTCATCGAGTTCGCCTGCAATAGGTTGTTCCTTTTCAGGCAAAAGACTGTATAACTCGCGAATGATATCTTGAAGCCTAGATTTTGATGGACTTGTCACAAGCATTTGTTTTCCATCATCAATCAAGCGTCTTGCGGAAGTTCTATTTTTCCACTCATGCATATCAAAATTATCATCAAAACCTTTCAACATTGATACCCAAAACCCAATTTCACCCTCCTTTAACATAAACGAGAGGGAATAAATTTGGTCTATAAGTTCTTTAGCAAGCTTTATATCCTTTCTTTCAATGATGGTTTTTGCCTGTTGTTTGAATTGGGAAATTACTTCCGCAGTTTTATCATTACCAGCCTCTGATCTTTCTTGAGCTATGCGAACATGCTCAAGAGCCTCATGGAGTTCTTGTTCTGCCGTAGGCCACTCACATTCCTCTTGGAGCTTGTCTATTTCTTTCCAAATCTCTCGAATACGCGACATGACCTCTTCTTTGCTAGAATAGTCACCACGCCCATTCTGAAGCTGGTTATAGGTTTCTTCAAGTCGCTGTTCAAGTTTTTCAATTTTCGACGGATCAACACCAGTATCACCAGCCGAAAGCATCGTAAGGGCATGCTGCGCCTTATCGATGTCCAGTTCTAATTCATCAGCATCCGATTCCTTTTTAATGGTCGATTCAAAAACATGCTCTACGGTTTCATCAATATGAGGGAAATAGGCTTTACATGTAATTCTGCGAGATGCATCAACCTCGATAGTAAGTTCAACATCACTATCTTTTGGAAGGAATTGTGGAAGATGTTCGCCGGTGATAATAAATGTTCCGGCCCGTTCGTCAGGAAACGCACGGCTGTATGGCTCTTCTGTATCATAGAGCCCAACTTCAATGTAATCAGATTTATTTCCTGGTCGGATATCCTTTTGTGTTTTAAAAGTTTCCTTTCCTTTTGCTGGCAAAGTCTTATTTTTTTCCAAACCTGGAATTGGAACGATGCACTGTTTACCCATTACTGTATGCGTTGCCTCAATACAAAGATGATACGGTAGGGTAGCGTTGGCAACTTTCATCCCTTGGATTATAGTAAATGAAGACGGTTCACAAGGGAATTGACTCCCTTTCTTGTCAAAAAGTGAAATTACAAAACCATTTGTTTTACCGGGCAGTAGGTGGATATCAATGATTTCAGCATCTCCGTCTAACTCTATACGTCCTGAAGACCATCCTTTATCATTACGCGCAATTTCAACATAAACTGTTTCGGGTACATCCCCTTCAGTCAGTGCGCGTTCGACTTTAATTCCAAACTTTTCTTCTGTTTCGACTGTTGTGTCGGGATATTTCAACTTTAATTGGATTTTTGCTTTATCCCGAACTTGAAGATCCGTTGGTATTTCTTTCGTTGATGCGAAGAGGGCCGCCCCTCTCGCAACGGCCGTCATGGGGTCAACACTTACGTCAATCTTGCTCGTGATTTGTTCTTTTAACATCCTGCGCATAGTTTGCAGGAATGTCGGTCCACCAACCAAAACAATGGTCTCCAGATCCTTGCCAGTGAGGTTATTACGCTGGAGAAGATTTTGACAAATATCGATTGCCCGTTGAATGACCGGACAAACTGCTTCTTCAAAATCCCCCAGCGTAATCTTTAGATCAACTAGGATTTCTTCTCCATTTTCGTCTTCACCGAGGTCCTCTTTAAATGCCGCGTGGCTTTCCTTGTTAGCAAGTGCAATTTTTATCTCTTCAGCGACCGTCTTCAATGCCTCACGACAAAGCTTTCTCCCATTATCATCAGAGAGAGTATTATCTAGAACATATTCACTCAAAAGATGTGGAATAAGAATTTCATCGACAATTGCATAATCTAAGTTTTTGCCGCCCAGGTGATTGTCTCCAGAAGTATCAACAACCTTGATTATACCTTCTACAACCTTCATCAATGCTGCGTCGAAAGTACCACCGCCGAAGTCGAATACTAGCCAATACCCATTTAACTTATTCGTAGAGAGTCCGTATGCCATAGACGCGGCTATTGGCTCCTGAAGCAATTCACAATATTGAAACCCTGATAAATCCGCAGCGCGTTGAGTTGCGTCATTATTGTTTTGTTTGAACATCGCCGGAACGGTAATGATAACGGCTCGTACCTCATCATCATCCCGAACGTAGCTTTTTAATTTTTTTAACACCTCTGCTGAAAGTTCCTCTGAGCTAAACATTTTCCCCATATTAGTTGATTCGAAACGTTTATCTGTTCCCATCGTCCGTTTAAATTCAATAAACGAGTTCTCTGGAGCGGCTTCTTCGCCCTTCATATTCCGAACGAATGCATCCACAGATTCCTTCTCGCGTGAATTCAAAGCATTTTCACCAACTATGATTCGTTGTCTTTTGTCATACGACACACAAGATGCAGTAGTATCCGTTTGCCTATCGTCGCTCTTGATAATCCGAATCTCACCAGCATCATTTCTTGCTATAGCCGAATTGGTAGTACCAAGGTCGATACCATAATCAATTTTATTTCTAGCCATATTACCCCCCTATGCTTACTTCAATTTCAGCATCTTGAATTGATACCGCTTTAAAATTGATCTGCGGCTTAACAACTTTTGTTATGACTGCCTGACCGTTTTCAAGTTCATCAGAAGCAATGAATTTTGCTTTAACGCTCATCCCTTCGTCATATTTAAGACCGAGCATGTTGATCATTTCATATCCACTTTGGTTGAACTCGTCTTCCAGGCGTTCAAGCGATTTTTGAAGAGGCTTTAGTCCCTTGGTATCGTCTGGCAACGCATTTAAGCGTTGGCGCATGCGGAAGATTTCTTCTCCAACTTTCAGCGGAAGGGAGTGATCAATTTGTAGTTGTGCCGTTACGGACTCAACCATTGGTGTCGCTGCAGGCTTATCTCGTTCCGCTTGGAGCAGCTTTATCTGATTTTGCAATACTTCCAATAGCTTACCATCAAGTATCACAGCTTCACTATCCAGTTGTTCTCTCATTTGAGCAAGTTTCGTTTCTATCGTTGCACTACCATCTGCATAACGTTTTCTAACTACGAAGGCCAGTAACAGCCCTGCAACTCCAAAAACGGCTGCGAGTATCGTTCCAAGACTTAGCTGAAAAGTTCGTTGCCCAAGCTGCTCTCCAAGCCCAGTTATTCTGGTTTGCGCTTCGTTAGCATTCTGACTGACGTCAGTTACTTTCTTTTGAATTGCTGCATCATTCTCTGCAATTCGTTTTTGAATATCGGAAACTTTTTTGTCAATTTCTGCAATTGCATTTCTCTGCCCTTCATCGCTAGCTTTGAGCGTAGTTATTGATTCACGCAACTTTTTTACGTCAGCATCGTACGCCTTCTGGTCTACCGGGACAGTCGGCTCCTGTAGGGCATAAAGTTGCCCCGTCATTACGAAAATACTGATGAGACTGGTTATCAGAAATATTCTCACTCAAGCCTCCTTATAATTGAATCAAGCAACGATTTTGCAATCATATGTATAGTTTTGTGATTCTTAAATCTTTCAACAAATAGCGGGGAATACCTATAGTAGAATTTTATAAATGATCTACCGATTGGATAGTTGGATAGCACTGTGTCACGATATTTACGGAGGATAACGACCTGTGGAGCATCGTAGCTGCCATATACCATAGTGGCAATATAACATCCTCCGCCTCCGGAGCTTTGTGGCTTACTTGCAGAAGCCATGTTACTGAGCATTACCTGGAAGTTCTGGTTGTATCTCTGCTTCAGTGAAGCATCCATTTCAAGTTCGCCTATCATTTTCATGACAGCCATCACTTTTACCATTTCATGAGTTCGATTAGCATAGTCAATACACATTGCAAGAGCATTACTGGCGACTGCTGAGCTGAACTTTAGAAACAGGTCATTGTCTTCACCCCGGATGGAAGCAAGCCTCGGCTTACAAATAGTAATCAAATTCTCAGCTATTATTGGGAGTCTGCTCACCTCATTGGAATCAAGCTTTTCACCATCAGGGACTTTGTTAAGTGCCCCAACGATTATTTCGAGATCCCCTTTGATTTTAGATTGCTGCTTAAAGACCCGGAAATTCTCGTCATATCTTCGTATGACATCACTGTCCATGGTAAGTGTGCCGATAAGGGTGAAGATATCCAGGATACGGTTGAACTCTCCCTTCTCATTTGCGAACACCACGCACATGCCCATTGCATTTCTGGCTATTGCGCTTGAAAGATCAATATATGTTTCATCGCCTGACCCCAAAACTGAACGTATGTTATCAAGCCGTGGTTTACAATTATTCACAAGCCTTGAAGCCAAATCTGGAAGACGATTGGTTTGAAGATCCGTAAGATCATCACAGTCGGGAACATCACCAAGTTGTTTTACAATATAATCAAAATCCGCTTTGATCTTTCCTTGCTTGTCACGCTCAGGTTTGCCTTTGACCCATTTTTCCAGTATTGGAATTCCTTCGTTTAAGCGCTGTTTTACCTTTATGCCAACAGCAACTGAATAGGCACACCGGGCCAAGCGCAAGGCATTATCACCAGGGTCAACTTCAGTATCCTTATCGAGGTGGTAGTTATAATAATTGGCGCTACAGTCTGCGATCTCCTCTGCAAGTTTGTCGGCAATAGATTGATATTCAAAATCATCAGAGGCTAGTACCGCTGCTATTTTTCGCAAATCGCTATCGGTGTTTTCGTAAAGATCACTGCCTGTTTTATCTGCATTTTCAGGGTATTTCCTACGGGCTACCTCAGCTGTCTGGATAGCATTTTCAATATTATTGATGTGCTTCCCAAGTAGCTTAGATGAAACCTGACGGCGAGTTTCTTCAGGAAACGAAGAAAATTTTGATATAAACTGAGGCAGTGCGATTCCACCAGGTTTGTCTATGTGGGGAGTAAGCGTTTTGACGACTTCATCGATAAAAGAACCAATTACCTTTTGCTTCTCAAACATGAAGTTTTTACCGGATATATGCCGGGCATATGCCTCCAACAGATTGGCGTCGAGTACCCTCCCAGCCCAGATTAATCCTTTAGAGAACTTTTCAAAATTATATGAACCGTTTTCTCTTGAGATTGCCATGTAGAGAATGGATAGATTTTTTGCACTAGAATAAAGCTTATCGTTATTGGTTCCTGTCTTAAATTGGGCTTCAAGCAGACTGATTGCTTTGTCAATATTCCCGCCTTTTAGTACGTCTAAGGCAAGCTCGTCACAAACGTTTTGTTTCCAAAACCAGAACAATGAATATAAAAATCTACCTTCCGCAGTCTCAATACGGCTAGCTGCCTCACGAACCGACTCGGTTGTGCGTTCGAAATTTGAAAGGAATGGAAAATCTGTATCGTAAGTAATTTTCTTCCCAAATTCTGTTGCGGTCTCTAAATCTGATATTCTCTTTGTAATATCACGTTCGGTAGCATCAACAGATAATCCAAGAATACGGAATGGGTTTTGATGTATTAGATCCATGTTCTCTCCAAGCCCTTCCTGTGACCGCTTACATAAACTCCGCTTCATTTATGGCAGAAGTATGCATATTTCCATTTTGAACCGTATAGAGAGTCATCGTAATATTGCTAAATTGTGTGCCTGTTTCTGTTTTGAACTCATTTAAATCAAATGACTCTGATTTTGAAATGCTGCCAGACTCTAAGTCCTTATATCTGACATCGTAACTTCCTGATATTATTCCGGTCATCTTGAATTTAGAGTAGGCTTTGATGTGAATCAGCCTGACTGGATTTGGTTGCTGCCCTTCTAAATAGTTTAAGGTAACAAATACAGGAGAACTGTTTTGAGAGTTATCAATCAAAACGGTGGATAGGCCACCAGTCCTTTTTTTAGCATAGCCTTGGATATAGGCTGATGTCTGAGGCCACGGGCGACCATTAGGTGCAACAGATAAATTTTTCGATGTGTCAGTACTGCTGCTTTTGGGGGGAGGCTCTGTCGGAGAGGGGCTTTCAAGCTTGTATCTTTCTGGAGTAGTTACAGGTTCAGTTGAGGCCGTTGAGGGTTTAGAATACGACTGAGATTTATTTGCATCAAACACCACTGAAAAAAGCCATACGACGAATAGAAACAACGTGCAAAACTTGAATAAACCTGAAAAGCCATCCCAGTTTTTCAAGAAACTCCCGAAACCTTCCCACTTTCCAAAGAAATTCTTTAAATATGATTGAGATGGTGCCGGGTTGGTCTGATAGCGCGGGGCCTGATACGAGCTGCTACTTGGTCTCGAAGCACTACTGGGCTGCGCTCTATCAACAGTGACAGTAAGGTTTTTCAATAAGATCGTTCGATTTGACTGATATCGTTCCCTTGTTTTTGAGTCCATATCAAACTCAGCCAAACCCATCATGATATTCATGATATCTTCTGACTGTTTGACTCGATTGGCATACTCAATACACATATCTAATGCTTGTGAGACTATGGCGCTACTTGCGCTCAAATAGTCTCCATTATCACTACCTGCTATTTTTCTGATGTTTGATAAATTTTGAATACTATCGGCAAGGAAGCACTCAACGCCGACTTTAAGGCTTCTCACTTCGATATCACTTAAATTTTCAAGCTCTGGTACGGCATTGATTCTTTTCTTAATTGCATCGTAATCAGCTTTAATGCTCATCCATTTTCTGTTTGCAGCCCAGGTCGAAACATGATCTTCCATGGTTGACCTGTTCTTCTGTATGCGCAATTGCACTTTTTTACCAAAGGCAATTGATTCTGCGAATCGAATGAGTTTGAGCGCATTTTCTCCTGGGTCTTCACCATGGTTAAGGTCCAGGTGATAATTGAAATAAGCGATACTGCAACCCAGCAGTTCATCCGCCAGGTTGTCAGCAGTAGTTTGATATTTTAAGTCCTGATCGGATAAGATTTCGAGCAATTGTTCGATCTCGTGGATTGTGCCTACATACAAATGTTCGCCAATCGTATTCGCTCTTTCTGGGCTTTGTTTACGTGCATTCTCAGAAGCTTTAATGGCCTTTTCTATGTTCAAAATATGTTTGGATGAAAATCTGCTTGCAATTGATCGTTGCACATCTGCCGAGAATGACGAAAACATTTCCACAAACTGAGGTATTGAGATGCCTTCCTGTTTACCAATGTGTGGCGTCGAACATCTGATAACTTCATCAACAAATGCTGAAATCGTTTTTTGATGGTCAAACGAAAAATGCGGACCGGATAACCAGGTTATATAGCCCTGCAACAACTCGTCTTCAAAGAAACGACCAGCCAATAGGATACTTTTCGAGAGATGATTCTGATTGAAACCGCCATTTCTTAACGAGGCGATATATAGGCATATGAGGTTCTTTGCCGTTGAATAAGATTGAGGTGTCAGCTTGTCATCTTTCAGCTGATTTTCCAGCAGCTTGATGGACTTATCTATATTTCCATCCCTGAGAACATCAAGAGCCAATTCATCGGCGCTGTTGTACTGCCAGAACCAGAAAAAGGTGTAAAAAAGGCGACCATCCGCCGTCTCAATGCGGTTAGCCGCCTCACGTATCGTTTCAGCAGTTCTTTCTAAAGGGGACAGACAAGGATAATCAGTTTCGTATGATATCTCTTTTCCAATAGACGCATACGCTTCCAGTTCGGACACACGCTTGGCGATATCCTTTTCAGATGCATTTATTGGTAATCCGAGAATTCGGAAGGGATTTTGATGTATCAAGTCCATGATATTATTTTACACTCTCTTGGCAAGTTGCTCATATTGTGAAAAAAGTTTATGCGTCTCCTATGATTAACCAGATAATGTAATTTGCATAAATCCGTGTATACATAGCAGATTCAATGAGTATAAGCCACTGCTAACCCTCTTCATTAAAGCAAATTTCAATCTATTGCCTTTGGGAAAGAGGCTATCACATGAGTATGCCAGAATACGTCGTGCGGAACACAATCCACCGTATTACACTTATTCGGCTCCGAACGCCTCCTCTTGTAACATTTTCTCTTCAATATTCTCTTCTTGACGTAACAACTTATCATAGCTATCATCTGATAGCCATATCAAAAGATAGCTATAATGGAGCTTCCAAATGGAAGAACTCACACCCAAACAGAAACAGGTTCTTGATTTCGTATCCAGATACCTTGACGAACACGGATGTCCTCCGACGCTTCGGGAAATCTCAGAACACATCTGCACCAAAGGCACAGCTACAGCTATGTTGCACCTTGAAGCTCTTGAACGGAAAGGCCAGATCCAACGCCGGGAAGGTTCTAGGGGGATCGCACTTACTAATAGGCCCAACATTCCTGTCCCACTTCCAATTGTGGGAACAGTTAGAGCCGGAGTACCAGAGCCGGCAATTGAAGATATTTCTGGATATATTTCTGTTGACCCCTCCTGGATAAAAGGTACCAGTTGCTTCTTTCTGCATGTCAAAGGTGACAGCATGGTTGACGCAGGAATATTGGATGGCGACCTGGCACTTATCCGCCCACAGGTTACTGCTGATGACGGGGATATTGTTGTTGCGATGATGGACGGTGAAGCAACGCTGAAACATTTCTACCGGGAGGAGGACCATATCAGGTTAGAACCCCGAAATAGCAACATGGCAACAATTATTTTGTCGGCAGATACTGATGTTACCATCATCGGCAAGCTGTTAAAGACTATCCGCAACTATTCATGATGTCAGGTCTACCAGTACGCATAGCCGTGGTCTTCCGACCAGGTGAAAAGGCTAAACCTGTCTGGTTCGAGTTGAATCGTAAACAGCACAAAATCGCCCGTACAACGTATTACTGGAAAGACCGGCTAGGAGATGCCCCGTTGCTCCATTGGGCAGTAGTGACCGAAGAGGACGCGTTGTACGAACTGGTTTTCAATGCATTGGATCAGACTTGGGAGTTGTTTCCTCATAAGATTGAATGACTATGCAAGAGCACCGTATATGCATGCATATCGACATGAACGCTTTTTTTGCCTCAGTAGAGCAACAGGCGAACCCGGAACTGCAGGGTAAGCCGATTGCGGTTGTAGGTGGCGGCGGTCGGACGGTAATTACCACCTCCAGCTATGAAGCACGAGCTTTTGGTGTCAAGACCGGCATGGCCAAATGGGAGGCGTTGAGGGCTTGTCCGCAACTCATCATCGTCATCGGTGACAATAAGAAGTACACCTACACTTCTTCCCGCATTATGGAGATGAGGAAGGAATACACTCCGCTGGTTGAAGTTTTCTCAATTGATGAAGCATGGCTGGATGTCACGCATTCTCTGTCGATCTTTGGGACTCCCGAACGCATTGCCTATGTACTCAAAGCCCGGATTAAAGAGTCATTCGGAATCACTTGCTCTATCGGCATCGCCCCTAACAAATTACTGGCGAAACTTGCATCGGATATGCAGAAACCGGACGGATTGACCACAATCAAGCCGGAAGATGTGTCGCGGGTACTTGAACGCATGCCGATCAAGGAGTTATGCGGTATCGGCAAGAAGATGGAACGTCATCTTAACATGATGTCGATCTATACGTGTGGGGAGTTGGGGCGTTGCGAAGAAGCCAGGTTGACCCGTAAATTTGGTATTCTGGGAAAGGTTTACAAACAGATGGGCCAGGGTATTGACGAAAGTCCTGTCACGCCAAATGAAGAAGATGACGAGGTCAAGTCGGTTGGGCATTCCATGACGTTGCGGCAGGACGTAGAGCGGCGGGAAGACATACTAAAGTATTTACTGCAGTTGTCGGAGATGGTTGGCCGGAGAGCCAGAAGGTATGGTGTATCGGGGAAGACGATTACGCTGTATGTCAGGTTTGCGGATTTCTACTCAAGCTTCGGCAAGCAGAATACGCTGAAAAGCTACATCAACTTAAGTGATGAGATATATAAAGCGGCAGTCGCGATATTGGATACGACGGAGCTGTCGCAACCGGTTCGCCAGCTTGGGGTAAGATTATCCAACCTGAAATACGAAACGGAACAACTTTCGCTGTTCCGCGACGTGCAGAGAAAAAGTGATGCAATTAAGGCTATGGATACCGTCAACGACCGCTTCGGGGAATTCAAGGTGACTTTCGGTAGTCTGCTATCATCAGATCAGAAAGGCAGTCACGTTATCTCCCCATCTTGGAGACCGGAAGGCATCCGCAACGTGGATGTTAAGTAAACAAGCCAGTTTTGAGCAAATGCTTCAATTAAGAGCACGTCTTAGCTTGTCTTTAGCAGGTCTGATAGTCGGATTGTAGAGCGTATCCATATATTTATAGTACTGTTGCATTGTCAGTTTGTTTTCTTCCACTTCTAAATCAATGACAGATTTCAACAGTCTTATTCCTTCTCGAAGGTCTTCTTTAAATCCGTTGGTGCCATCAATCAAATCACATGCCAATAAATATATGCTATGCGGTTCTCCCTGCTTAGCGGCCTTTGACAGCCATTGTTGATATTCATTTATCTTTTTGTCATATCGGTATGACACTGCTATTTCAGTCTGAGCTACTGAATATCCTAAGTTGGCAGAACTCAACATAAATGCATGTTTCGCATCAGGGTCATCAATAGGGTAGAGCTTTGCTGCCTTGTACAAGGCTGCTGGATGATCTTTTGCTGCAGCACGAAAAAACCACTTCAAAGCAAGCTTTTGGTCTCTCGGTTCATTGCTCGGTTCATATATAATCCCCAAATCATACATGGCTTGAATATCACCATTATTGGCTTTATTCATCAGTGCATAAAAACTCTGCGAATTAGTACCTTGCCCAACTAAATACTCATCAAATCTGAAAGACGATTCAGAGTTTTGAGTTGGATCAGGCGTACTATCAATATTTCCCATTACCTTAAGAAAAGCTCTTTTTCTTTCGTCTTCTTTTTCTGCCTTAATAATAGCATTACGTTCATCCTGCTTTTTTTTGTTTGCAGCTTCAATGAGTGATTGCTGTCTCTGTTTTTCTGCAGCATTTTTTTCGTCTTCAATGTCAAATTTTGTCTTGTCTCTTGGCATCGAAGTAATCTGCATTATGAGTGCTGCAGCATTTATAGGCTGGCCATCCTCAAATGCTGATATTGAAGACCAACCTCCACCTTGATTCACCAAATGCTCAAATTTAAGCACTATTTTTGTTGGGGTGGTGAAACTAAAAGTATAGATATTACCTTTTCTCTGCCATCCTGAAATTTTTGGATGACTACCATCATTTAATCTGATGTTTTTTATATCTTCAATAAATCGTTCTACTTGCACAGAGACGGATGAATTACCGGTAGTAGATTGAAGAAATTTTTCATCAAGCTGGACAGCCGCACTGCAGATATTGACTGATAGCAACGATAACAGAGACAAAAATATAAAAACGCGGATGCTTGATTTTGAATTCATAACGGATATATCTCCTTGGCAAGTAAGCTTCGCATTCATTTGTCCTGCCTCATCATTGAAGGCAGATTAACTGGCGGAATTATCCTATTCAAAAAGGTATATAGCCTATAGCATAGGCTAATAATAACCACAATAGGCTATCCCGAATTGTTCTCTTTCTTGCCGGCCAAAATCATACTGGCCGCCAGGGGGATAGCCAATGAAAGCAACGAAGGTTTTACTGGGAGAAAGGATCAGAGAATTACGAAAAATCAGGGGATTGACTCAAGAACAGCTTGCCGAATTGGTCGATGTTGAACAAAAGCATGTCAGCCGGTTAGAGCTAGGCAAGAGCTTTCCTACAATAGAGCGCCTGGAAAAGATTGCTGAAGCACTGGATGTTCAATTACGTGATTTCTTTGAATATGTACACTTGTCTGATTTTGATTCACGAACCAAAAGCATTGAAGAAATGCTGAAATGCCTCAATGATGAGGACCAGAAAATTGCATACAAAATTCTGGTGGGAGTCATTAAATCATTACAAGAAAGATAGTGTGCTGAATAGCTCACTTTCTGCCCAGAGGAATAAGGTTATCGAGCATCGAACAATAGTATTGCAACACTATTGTTTGCATCATCTGTTAGTAATGCAATACTATTTGTCAGGCGTTAAGCACAAACACTAAATACATCTGGCTATACGACATGGTTGACTCCGTATAGCCAGATGACATTGGCTAGTAAGCACTAATTATAATTACGGTCATCACCGTACCCAAATCCCCATTTATGCGACATCTCCGCTGCAAATTCACTTTCAATGCTATCGTCACTACCAATCTGATACTTTTTAAGAAGCTTGGATGGGACTGACCGTAATAAATCTATTTCTGGAGCTTCAGTCACAACAAAACAATCAAATAACTGAACCAATACAAAGTCATAGTTTTTTAGCTGCTTATTAATTGCCTTAACATCATTATCAGTTATCTTTTCTACACCAGCAAGACTAGCCAGTTCAGACGGTTCCATTTGAAACATACTAAATGTGTAGCCCTCAAATGATTTGCAATAGATGAGCCTGAGTATTTTTGCTATCACCTCAGGGGATCGAGTTTTTTTGGAATTATTCATATACTACTCCTTGATATTATTATTTGTATTGAAGGCAGGTCATAGGCTTGATAATCGCAAATTACCGGGTTCGTTGCGGATAGCTGACTGCAAAGCTCCACTAATGATTGCATCTCCGGCTTTAAATGAATCTAGGACTCCTCTACCAGATTGATTGCATATTTGATCGTTGGGCATGACCAACACCGAATTTACCAAGTTGCGAAGATTCATTACTCCGGCTTTAGCAGCAGTCTTGCGGTAGAGACTCTCATGATCGAACGGAAGCGTAGCAATCGCGACAGAATAAATTCCAAGAGACCAGGCAACTTCAGCGAATAGCTGACATGCATTAGTCCCTGTTTCGCCACCAAGGCCAGCGATTAGGAAGACCATAGTCGCTCCTCCGATTGCGGATTCGATTTTTCTGATTGTTTCTTGACGCGATTCATAATTAACTGGGGATGGCCGCAATCCCTCCTTTATTTCCTGACCGAGCAAAATCTTGGTGTTAGCGGATGACAAACCCAGAACGCGCTGATCGGTATTTGAAGCTATATACTCAATTCCATCAATCTGATCCTGCATTATGTTTTCGAGGATGGTCCCACCAGCGGTTCCGATTCCGATTACTTTGATTACTGCATTACCGTTTATCATAATCTCTCCTTCTGATATTTGAATTCGTATTCCGTTGCGGCACGGGTATTTCTAGTTTGAGCAGCAAACAGTATTTATAAAACATTCCCTTTTATACCCTTTGTAGGCGGAACCAGCGAACCTGAGGTCGCGACTATGGATACCATAGGGCTTTAAAAGCGATGCAAGTTGCCGCGCCCCAATCGGGTTGCCGTTACAAAATGTTGCCCATGGTTTTTTCTTGTCAGCGCATAGCGCGTCCAGTATTGATTGACTTCGGAGTTGTTGAGCAGGCTTCTTTTGTCTGAAGATCGCCTTAACGTCTGATAGTAGAGATTCAGCCAGCCGTGCATCAATATTGCTACGAGTCCTGACAACCTTTGATGATGCGGCTTTTGGTGTTGCTGGCAGTAGTTTTTCGATTACGCGCTTTTTCGGTTTTTTCCGCGATGCAGGCTTTTCAACCGATGCGAAAGATAAGTTACACATTCCGGTTACGGGCTTTTTGCTGCGGAGTTTGATAACCTTCTTTATACGCGGGCGCTGCGCTTTGATAGTTGCGGTTTGCATACAGTCCTCCTGATTCGTTTTAGTTGATGATTGGGCATTGACTGCGCCATCAACTCTAAATTATGAATACTGGAATTGCGGCAACATCTACGGTTAAGCGTCGGTTGCGGATTACCGGTCGCGCATACTTTGGAATCAGCGGAATAAGGATGTGACGAGGATAACGGAGACTCCGTCATGAAAGGTGTGGAAGATTGAATAGGAAGCTGAAAATCAACAAAAACTTTCAGCCGTGCCCGGTTGATGATGGCGACGAAATGTACCCGAATGGCATCTTTGTTTTCAACATCACCAAGATGGCTGAATATATTCTGATTCAGAATATTACCTGTGAAGAGGTGTTGGTTCGGGATTTCAGCGCAGGTTCTTCAAAGTGGAAGGAAGACCATCTTGCAACTGTTGACGTTGCCAAACCGGTAATTGTCGCGGAGATTTCACCAGGCCGGTACAACGTGATTGACGGCAATCATAGAATGGAAAAAGCCCGAAGACTGGGACTTGAAAAGATTATGGCGTACAAATTATGCCCGGAACAGCACTTGCAGTTCCTGACGACTGAAAAGGGTTACCAAGCCTACATCGAGTATTGGAACAGCAAATTGAAGGCAGCCAGGTAGTAAATAAGCATTGCGGTCGGATTCATCGGAATACCCGCAACAGAGCACGGCTGACAATCATGCCGAAATATGATATTTATCCGATCAATAGCTAACCACCGATTAAAGGAGAGATCATGACTAAAGCAGAATTTGTAGCAGCAGTAGCAGCCGAACTTGAAGTACCAAAGACTGTTGCAGCCGAGACCGTTGACGCATTTTTGAAGGTTACAACCGATTTACTCAAAGCTAACGACAAAATTACTTTTCCGGGATTCGGCACATTTGAAGTTGCAAGTCGTGCAGCTCGTACTGGCCGCAATCCCCAGACTGGCGCGGAGATCAAGATTGCAGCATCCAAGTCTGGCAAATTCAGTGCTGGCAAGAATCTCAAGAATCTGTAGTTGTTCATATATCAATACAAGCCAGGCCGTGTAGGTCTGGCTTTCCATATCAGTTATTTTTTGATACCCCATGCTTCCAATGCCAATTGCGGAGTTCCAGCTAGTGGGCCTTTGAGACAATCAGGCTTACAAGCGATTTGCCATTTGTTGCCTTTAGGATAAATGCAAGTGACAGCCGAACCACATTGCGGGCAATCTACAGGAACAGGCAATTTCGCCGCCATTTGTTTCATTGTAACCTCACAATATTCATTCCATTTTTTGACAGCGATTTCCGGCGATAGAGCGGCGGGACCTAAGTTTGCACAAGAAACACAATATACGCGCCAAGGTGACTCTGGTAGGTCAATGCCTACAACAATATCACTACCAGTATCACCAAGAGCACACACGGGACAATCTGATACATATGGATGCTTGGCTTTGGCATTCTCTGCGCTCAATAAGACTGGTTTTTTAATAGTTTTCATAAATTCTCCATGTGATTTGGTTGACCTATCCTTCTAGTGTGCTACCGCTACAAACTCTGGTTAAGCGTCGGTTGCGGATTACTAATAGTACATAATCGCGGAATCAGAAATAAGAGGATATGGCTAGGAACTGGTACTACTTATGATGGGGTGTGGGTTTGAGGATTACAGTAGAGGCACTTCCAAGTTCAAGGTCGTTGTTAGTAGTAAATTTCTATACAATTTATGCCACCACTTTTGTAATCCTTTTTAGCCGCATTTTCGATCTCATCATTGATTTCGCATGAACCTGGGACAACCTCATGGAAACATCCAGAAGGGGCAACTAAATCATCCAAAGATCCATGCTCAGCTATCTTTTTAGCTTCTTCAGGCGTTTTCGCCCAAATCTGAGCGCCAATTGTTACAATCTCCTCCCAAGTAACGGTGAACAATCTTTCTGTTACTTTCTTGTCTTTTCCAACAATATTGCTCATTTTACTTCCCCTCTCGTATTTGATTTCATACTTGATATTCACAGTTTTTGTAATTCCTGTATAGAGACCAAGAAACATAAAAAACGTCGGTTTTGAGCTCTCAAACTACAGTGAAGACGTAATCCTAAGCAGCATCAGCTATGTCATTTTTGACATTTTCAGAGGGTGTAACAAATATATAGGAGATGCTAACTTCATCAGTAACCACTATGACAAAACGATGATGTACCCAGGTTCTACTTTTGGCATGTAAACGAGGAGGTGGGAATATCATCCAATACTAAAAGTTACGGAGAGAGTACGCACTCGGGGAGCAAGGAATGGAGACCGCTAACGCTGAACTGCATATTCATTATCTGACAACCCACCTTTACCGATTGTTTTAAACCGAAACAGCGAGTAATCATTTATCCGCTTAAACAAATATCTTTGTTTGTAGCCAACATATGCATTTTGAATATCAATGTGGTCCCAGTTAAATACCTGTTTTCCTTCATCCTTAACTTTTAATGCAGCTTTAAGGAATATTTCTCTGTTGACCGATATTGATAGAAAATCATTAAACCTGGCATTAGGTTTAATAAGGATATGAACATGCTCCTCATTGATACTTCTTTCCATAGGGTGTTTCTCAAAGAAAGCAAAACCCTCTAGCCAATCCTTTCTCTTATAATAATCTACTTTGAAAAGCGATCTATTGTAAAAATCGAGAAATTTATCCACTAACTTACAATTCTGCTGAAAATGAGTTCTAACCCCAAATGTTAATGTAATAAAAAAATAATACGGGCCAGAATCATACACAAACTTTCTGTACTGCTCTGTCAGCTTTCTGTTTGCCGGTATATCATCGCTATCAACAGTAAAATTATCTAGACGTTTTGCTTCTTGCATTTGCAAATACCTTCTATTTAATACATCACCAAATTTGATCTGTACTCTTCCAGTTTCAAGCTTTTCTATTTTACCGGTATCAAATTTTACTATATCTTCACTCATGACTACCTCCAGTATATTTTGCATTACGATTAAATTGAATACATTCTCGTAATGAAGACTCATAATTATTCCGATTTATATTCTGTTTAATCATATGCAATCATTCTATTTACTGATTACTACTTACTCTATATTACTTACTACTATCTATTATTAATTATTACTAATGTATGTATTAGATACTTCTCTCTGTTAAGCAACTTCAAAAAAAGCCACTTTTTACTGCAAATTATTCAACGCGCAAGGGATTCAGGTCTGCATAGGAGCAATTGACCTTTCACCTAATACTTACAACTCATGCACTATAAACCCGCCTTCACATACAAATTATTAATATCAAAATAACGTTGCGGATATATTTCCTGCTTACGAAATATTTACAGTTTTTGGTTTGGGGGAGTTTTTTCGGAAAGTATGAGATTAGCAAATTTCTTCAAAAGTGCTTTTCTACGTATCTAGCTTCTTTGTCGTTGCATCTAAGCATTACGTTTGAGCACTTTGGATAATATCCGTGTGGATCTCTGCGTATGCGCATGAAATCGAATCCGTAATCACTGAATGAGTATTTCACTTTGAATTTCCGCTGTAACGCATGGATGAGTGACGCTAAGTGTTATTTGAGAAGAGAGGGTGTGGGCACATCCTTTTTATTACGATAAGTCTGAAGACGTGGTGACTTCCTCGCGCTAAACTGAAGCGATAACAGCAACACGAGGAAGCCTTTAGTAGATCTTATATCACTGCTACAATTTCAATGGCTGAACCGGATCAGGACCAGCCATTACCAACATTCAGCAATAACTTGTGGGTAGGTGCTCGTATCGAACATCGGGCGGTACGTCCAGGCTAATACTCCATCGGGTTCCACTCTAACCAGTGAACGCCGAAAAAATGATCCGGATTCACCAAAACCAAGAAATCCCTCTAGTCTGTCGATGTCACTGAAAAAGGGCTCTGGATCACCTGGCATTAACAACTCGCCTGTTATCTTTTGACTGCCATTAACAAGTGCTGGAAAATCACCACAATCCTTTAAAGATCCCCGGACCCAACCATATCTCCTAAGTACACGATGTCGTCTTACTGTTCTGTGGTTGGATCTGCCTTTTTTGAGGGTTCCGTACACGAAGACCGGTAGCACCTCAGGTGTACGGTTTGCAAAAGCGTCGAGCAAGCCATTTAACTCCATCTGGAAACGTGTAACTCCTTTGAGAACCCTTGAAAGATACCTAGCATCCGGTGCAGCAAATGGGACTGGATCAACAACTCGGTAGACTTCGGCATGAACTTCCATTCCATCTGCGTCAAGAAGAACTCTATATTCTCGAACGTAAGCGTTGACCTCTACGCCTTCTTTAATGTCCAGCTTGGATAATGCCAAATCATCAACCTCAAAAAGCCACCCCGCACAGACGCTGCCAATAGCTGAGGCTGCATCCAGAGCACCGCGTTCATCATCGCGCTGTCGTCCAAATCGCAAAGCATGGTCTGGAAGCCAAGCAGGACCTACTGGAGTAAGACCTGCCCAGGTGAGCCGAAGGTTTGAACCATAGCTGAAAACTAGCATCAGTCTTCACGCTGCCAATCTTCGCTATATTCAACCCAGCCGGCGAGATCAGAATTTTTATGCCAAACTTCTAAAATTTCATCTCTACGGTTGTCAAGACGATGGAGAAACATAGCTTGGGCGGGCTTCTTAGCGTCGGGAAGCCAGCGACGTGCAAACTCTACAATATCACCATCAGGTTCGATGATGTCACGATCCTCTGTAGCCGGAATCCTGCGGTCAATGGATGCTCCCCATATCATCTGTTGCGATAAACTGAGCCATAATAAAATTTTAGGTGCCTCTAGCGTGCCACTGTGCATACGCACCTCGACAGTACCCAGCTTGAATAGGGACTTAAGGTTCATGGTCACATAACGAGTTGAAAGCGACTCTTCGACATCTTCCAGTGACCTCCAACTCTTTATTTGCGATTTTGTAACAGCGGCGGATATTGGTTGGCAATATTCGTTCGGCTCGCCTAAGTCGTAATTAGCCCCATCGAAGGAGACCAGTCGTGATGGGGCGACAAGTGTGGCGAGGGCAGGTTCAGCAAAACGGACAAGACGTACTAAGCGTTTAAGATCCTCCAGAGGCCGATTATCCCAGCCAAGGTGGACATGAGTTCCGGTTTTATAGTTGACTTTCAGCCCCAATTTGGCGGCAGCGTCGTCCAGAACCTGGCAAACCAGATCAACTTCCAGATAACCACCCTCGTCGCTCAGAATCCTGCTTGTTACCTCCCAACCCACAGATAAATCAAATTCAATATTCCAAAGTGAGCAATCCTTTCCGTAATCAGAATCTCCACCGGTGTATGTATAAATGGGTTCCTCTGCTACAAGTGGCGTAACTGTCCGAATGGCATTCAACAACTCTATCGCAATTTTTGACCACTCCGGATCTGTTGGCCTAATGTTCGGCATGTCAGGATGGGTCAGTTCAAATTCGATACCAAAGGTCTGACCGCGCTTAAGCCAGAGGCCCCGGACGCTCTCCGGTATACTCGCATCATCTCCGATCCATACGGCATGACCACCAGGTATATAGTTGTGCATTTTTCTGCGTTCTGGCCGCTTTCCGGTTTTCCAATCATACGGTTCTGAGTTTCCTGAACCCTTAAAGTACTTTTTAGCGCTGATTATGACGTCGTTATGCTTCTTCACGTTGTCTGTGAATTCAACGATGTAGAAACTGGTTTTGCCTTCCTGTAATCTGGCACCCCTACCGATCATCTGTGCGAACAGAATTTCACTTGCCGTAGGGCGGCAGAGAAAGACTGTCGTGATTGATGGTATATCTGTCCCGTGAGTTAACATTTCAACATTTACAAGTACATGGATGATACCATCACGGAACTCTTGAAGATGATGATCTCTTTGCTTCTCTTTTATATCACCGTGAATCGGAGCTACTGCCACTCCAACTAGCTTGAAGGCTTTTACGAGTCGATTGGCGTGTTTGATGTCGCAGGCAAATACCAAGGTCTGTTTATACTTTGCAGAATTAGTTGCGTAATGCTCGGCTGCAATACGGTTCCTTTTTTTATTACTACCAAGATTGCGGAGAGAGTTTCTGTTAAGTTCACAGTTTCTGTTCAATTCTGGCGACCAGTCAATGTTTGTCGAAACAGGTTCTACTACAATTGGACGTGCCAACGACCCTTTACTGATAAGCTCAAAGAATGAGCAATGATATATTTCATTGAAGGTATCGTTATTGAGCGGGGTTGCAGTCAGCCCAAGAACAGGAATTTTATTCTCTTTACATAATTCCAGAATAGGCTGACCCATCAAACTATTTTGAGCCCAGTGAGATTCATCCCATACCACTCGGGAAGCTTTTGATAAGATTTCAGCGTATTCATCCTTGTGTTGATGCAGAGTATGTAGCGTTGTGTACACAACTCCTTTGAAATCCTCGTTTAAATCAAATTCCTTGATATTAAGTCCTTTCCCTTTTCCTCCAAATCGTCTTACTCTGACAGTAGGATGACGTAGGTTCAGATCTTTCATCGCATGTTTTAGTAGTTCCCAGTCTTTGGAAATCCAGAAAAATGTACCGCCATGCTCTTTTAGCGAATTGAAGACAATGTCGTTGCCAATGAATGTTTTGCCGCCACCCGTACCTACATGGATACCAACGGGTTTGTTTTGGCTAACCAGCGCATCAAGGCCATTTCTGATGGCTTCAATTTGATAGTCATGTGGTGGTTTTTTGAAGAAACCGTATATTTGGGGGTCCTCATCCTTTAAGAGAATCCTCTTCAAGATTCGAAGACGTTCGTTCCTGCTTAAGTCAGCAACACCTTGAAGGTAAACTTCGTTTTCTTCTGAAAAACAATTGATGAGTGTCTTAAGATCTTTTTTTCTGAGATCTGAGAGGCAGGCATTTGGTTTGTTCTGGTAAGAATGACCAATGCGTGTGCATAGCTCACTATTCTTTCCCGAAATAGACAGACCTTGTTTTTTTGCTAAGCATTTAAGGCCGATTCGTTGCAAACAAGTAAGTATTTTTTGTATTGACCAGGTCATGGTTCCCTCACTCAAATTTGCTGATATTAAGGTTGTATTTGATTGTTAATAATCAGTCGGAAGGCGGGATCGCACCCGCCGCCGTCCGCCCATACACACTATTTCTTTGCTTGTGAAGACTTGGACGGAAATAACTTCTGAACACGACTCCACGCTTCAAGAAACGACTTTTTACGGAAGCCCTTGGCCTTTCCCTTTTTGAAGGTGATTCCTTCGCTACGGATATCGAATTTCCCGAGAAGATGGGAGAGGTGGTAGTTGCCAATCGGTTTTCCGGTGTTGTAAACGTACCAAGGCATTTGCTCGTTTGAGTTAAGCAGTGCAACAAGCTTGAGGGTCTTTATTGCCGAGCGGTCGCCTATGACCTCAATACACTCCAAAAGAAAACGCCTGGCCACGCGGTCATTCAATATTTCCTTGTCGTTCCACTTGGATACCGCTTGAGCCTTCTGGCGTTTTGCTTGCGCCTTTTGTGCGGTCTGTTTCTTTTGCCCAGGCTCCTCCATGAGCATTGCGTTAACAATAGCGGACTGTCTGGATATGCTGTGGGCATTGACAGTAGCACCTGCATTGTCCCTTACCGCCCTCAACTCACGTATGACCTTCTTGTAATGACGCTGCTCCGACTCAGTCATCTGCTCAACCTTTTTGCACGACCACTTATTATTGATTCCTAGACCCTTGGACCAGTACAGGCATACCCCGTCCTTGAAGATATAATAGCCACTTATGGGTTGGCCCATTTGGTCTTCACCAGCGACAAATTTATGGCGTTTGAAGTCTTTAACTATTTTCGTGGGTGGCGTCATACCACTTCGCTTCATCGCTAACATTAATTTATTGAATTCCTGTTTCATATCCGTCCTCCATAGAATTAAGCTGTTTAGCAGACTGATGTATTTCTACTCCTACCCCGCAGGCAAATTTGCCTGCGGGTGTAATTCAGTTAACATGCTAATAATTAACGGCCACTTGCTATTCTGCAGAAATATTTTGCAAGATACTTGATCTCATTGCAGTAGTAGCCATTTTCAGTCCCACTTTCAAAACAGATGGGTTCGCTTTTAATTTCAAACACTTCAAGTATTAAGGCCAGCTTGTAAACTGAAATAGGAGCGCCATTTTCAAATGAATTGAACATCCACGGGTCTAGCGTGCAAAGTTCATCAACAAGTTCAGTAGATTTTATTGTTCTCTTGTTTTCGGTTACAACAGCGCACGCCATAAAAATAACAAAACATTGCATATATTCGATTCCAGTTTTTGCCTTGACCGCTTTGTCGCGGGCTTTCAATTCTTTTTTTGATAATGTACTCATTAGATTCTCTCCAATTATATGTTTGTAGGTGTAGGTGCCTGTTTTGGCGAATCATTCTCCACAACTGGTGGAGTCCTGTTTTAACGGGCCAGTGACTTCTCGGTAACGCTACAAAGGTGGTTCTTTGGCTTAAGGCCACGTTTAATCATGGCTGCCTCCCACTATCTGGCGGGAATCGAGCCATGTTTGTATGTCAGCCATTTTATAACCGACAGCGCCAGCAGAAAGTCTGATTCGCTTCGGGAAATCCCCGGAACGTTCTAAGCGCCAAATTGTAGTGCGGGATAGACCAGTCAAAGCTGGAAGGTCGCGGGGACGCGCAATATTGTATGTACCCAAGTGGCGGTTGGCATTGAAGCTTTTTTCTGCCGCTATGGTCATAGAGAGTGTTCTGGTGCTGGTGTCTGGTTCTGGTGTCGCGATTGAATGACTTAACATAAGTAACCCCTTGGAATTGGAATATTGCTGAGCTTTGGCGGCGCCACCAAACTCGTTCAAGCAAATCCACCATATTCCATGGGGTACTATTCTGATATGTGATGAAAAAAGATATTTTCCCAAAAATGATTTTGTTCAAGTAAAGTGTCGGCAGGAAAACATATGAGACCGATATGCATATAGCTCATAAAATTATATAGTTATAGGTGTTGGCAGGATATTTTGAATAGAACTATTGGAAAGAATGAGAGGTGATTAAAGCAAAAGTAGGTCTCATGCTTTGAATTTTGAGTAAATTGGAGTGGGTATAAATCATTCTTTTAGATTGATGGGTTTCTACCCGGTGTTGCAGATTCAAGTTTTTCAATAGGTGAGTTCAACAACGGTTTCATGAGAGGGTATTTGCCTTTGAGACGTTCTATTTCTGCTATTGGGTATTGAATTAGAATTTCCTCCAGAAACTCTTTCTTTTCATTTTCATCAAAGTCTTGTTCGCAATCTATGTCTCTGTGCAGTTCCATCAAACTAGCTTCGACCCTCTGTTTTCCCTTTATATAATAAGCATCTTTAATTATTGTGCCAGTCAGTGGAGTATCTGTATCTGCATATCTTTGTTCAACTGCACTAATTGCGTCTCCTGTACTAATACCAAAATGGAATCTAAGTGTATCTATTTCAACTATAATATTTATATTTCTGTAATGATTATTATAGTTGTTTTTTTCTCGTTTGTTTATTTTAAGTGCTGAGTCAAGTGTATCATCACTTTTCAAATACTTTTCAAATCTGCCACTTAAAAATGTCAATACTTCTTCAGGAGGATAGAATCCTTTATTAACGCAGTTTACAAAGATATTAAGTGCTGAATGTGGGTCATTGGTTGTGTCAAATCTAAATCGTTCTTCAGTCATTTTTATGCCGGGGATATAACCCGTCATTTTGGTGAATCCCTCTTTGATTCCTTCTTTAATATATTTATTCTTTAGTGATTCCACTGTGTGCTTGACGCTATGAGGTATCACTCTGTATTTGCTATTATCCTCTTCGCAATCATCTGGAAATATAATTTTAGGGATACTTTTTGATGAAGGTACTAACTTTATATATTTCCAAAGTGAATATTTTATAGAATTTGCTGAGTTAATTCGATTATATATTCTCTTTCGCATTTTTGCCCTCCACTATGCTATCGTTATTATTGATGATATTCTTCAACTTGCGTTCCCAAGCTTCAAGAGCCTGCTGCTTTTCCCGAGCATAGGAATACCGGTTATAAACATGCCCTACGCCCTGCTTTTGCCGGGTAATATGGTTTTGCAACCGGTCAATCATATCACCGGTAATTTCCATCTCGGCCCACCTGGTCGCCGCAGTCCGGCGTAAATCGTGTGGAGTAAAATGTGGTATTTTAAGACGGTCAACTACCTTACTCTCTGGCGTATGGGGAAGGTTATGCTTTATATCATGAGTCATAGTTCTTACTTCGTATGGCTTGGCTGGTTTCGGAGGAACTTCGTCTAACTTTGCAGGGTTTGCGGGCGATTCAAAAATATACCCGTTGCTGCCACCTATAAGTGCTTTTGCTGTAGCTGTAAGAAAAACACGATGCGCTTGTTTGTTCTTTGAACGTGTTGCTGGTATCTCCCACCAATCTGTATCAATTTCATTTCGATGCATGCCAATGATTTCGCCAGGGCGTTGTCCTGTGACTAGTATCAACTTCAATGCCCGTTTAATACTGTTGCTCATTTTGCATTCATCAAGGTTATGCCAAAAAGTTTTAATCTCAGCTTCTGATAATACCCTTTCCCTTGAAGTTTCATCATTTGGCCGGCTCATCATAAGAAATGGGTGTACTTCCAACGCAGCACGCTCTAATGCCCATGAAAACATCTTGCGGGTATATGCAAGAATCCTATTTGCCATAACAGGAGAGCCACGTTCTTTGATTTCGTCCAGCACAAGAACAAGGTCTCGCCTTTTAATGTCAGTTAATTTCCGCTTCCCCCACCTCGATACAATCTCAGCTTTTAATGCCCGTTCGATTTCCTTCCATCCACGGTTATTCTCTTTACAGTATATGTTTATAAACTCATCAACAAACTCTTTAACAAAAGGCGTATGTTTACGTTCAAGTCTTGCTTGTTCAAGCTCTGCCAGAGGGTCAATGCCGTTCTTAAGCTTAACCTTGGAAATATCGAATGCCTCTCTTGCATCCGCAAGGGAAACGTCTGGGTACCCGCCGTCTTTCAATCGCATGTATTTTTTACGCCCATCAAATGTGTAGATAAAATACCAAGCTTTTTCGCCAGAAGGATAAACACGAATAGAGAAGCCCTGCCCCTCCCTTTTCCAATAATCTTTATCTTTTGGTTTCAGATTCATGATATATTTATCAGTGAAACGGGTCCCGGTTGCCATTGAATTTTCCTTTCAGATAAACCGTATCCTCTTGCGTATCCTTTTATCGCATAATATATCATTTTTAAAGGTTTTGATAGGCTTTTACCGTATCCTCTGACGTATCCTGTGATTACAGTACTAGATGAAAGCGATTGAAACACTTATGAGTGCAAAAAAAGATTAACTGTATGTTTTTATGGGTTTTTTTGATGAATTGTAGTTGACCTAAATGGATTGAAACAGATTGAAAGCACTAGTTAACTTGACTCGAAATCAGGTGTACGGAAACGTACCTAGGGTTCGAATCCCTACCTCTCCGCCACAAAAATTGTCCGGCAGCGTCCGGTAAAGATCAAAAGCCCTTGAGAAATCGAGGGCTTTTTCTTTTGCCTTGTCCTCCATTGTCCGGCTTGATCATATACCAATTCCAGATCAAAGATGAATATCAAGCCGACGAGGAATGAGGATGCCAGGCGTACATTACGTTGAGTAGCCGAACGACGAGCCGGCGAAGACAGGGCTTTGATGTGGGATTGGAATTAGTGCAGTGATTCCCAGCCACTGTCAGTGATATGAATTGCCATCAATGGGGTTACTGTGGTAATTGTAAATCGCATACTCATCTGAAGCGATTAGTGAACATAATCATGACAAAATACATCTGGCAACATAACTCATGGCCCAGCCTGAAGTGGGATACGGACTCACTCCTCACGCCGTTGGGAGAGTGCCGCCTGCTGCAGGGAAAACTCCTCAGCAAGGTGGCCAGCCTTGGGTTCAACCTGGAACATCAGGCCCAGGCGGAAATCCTTGTGGAAGAAGCCATCAAGACCTCTGCGATTGAAGGGGAGCAGCTGGATGTGCAATCAGTCCGCTCTTCTGTGGCAAGGAAACTGGGGCTTCCCTCGGCCGGATTGCCGTTTGACAGAAGAGTCGATGATCTCGTCTCGGTTCTCATAGATGTTACCCAGAATTACGACACGCCTTTATCTTCCGAACGTCTTTGGGGCTGGCAGGCTGCCCTTTTCCCTACCGGCTATTCCGGCATGCATAAGATCAAGGTCGGAGGCTGGCGGGACAGCGAAGAACCGATGAGAGTCTTGTCTGGACCGATAGGCAGGGAGAAGGTCCATTACGAAGCTCCACCTTCAGACCGGCTAGACCAGGAGATGCAGAATTTTCTGTCATGGTGGGACGATAGTTTGGGAAATGTTGAAGGGATTGTTCGGGCCGCGATAGCTCATTTGTGGTTTGTGACGATCCATCCTTTTGACGATGGTAATGGACGGATTGCGCGGGGGCTGACGGATATGGCGCTGGCCCAGGATGACAAGCAACGGGTCAGGTATTACACCCTGTCCGCCGAGATCATGAGCGAGCGGGAAGACTATTACAATATACTGGAGAAGACTCAGAAAGGATCTTGTGACGTTACCGGGTGGTTGGTCTGGTTTTTGGGATGCTATGCCAGAGCGATTAAACATTCGGATGATATGCTCAATGGTGTTTTCTCCAAGGCCGAGTTTTGGCGGACACATGCCCAGGACAAGCTGACGGATCGACAGAAGAAGGTTATCAATCGGTTGTTGGATGCTGGTCCGGATGGATTTGAGGGTGGATTGACTACACAGAAGTTTGCTTCCATGACGCATTGTAGCCGGGTGACGGCTTATAGGGAGTTGGATCAGTTGCATGTGATGGGGATTTTGGAGCGCGTTGGACAGGGACGAGCTGTGAGGTATGAGTTAAAGTTGTTGTAAGCTATTAATTATAGAATCCAGTCAACACGTGAGATCAATGACTATCATTCAAGAATCAGAAACCGTAGAACTGAAGAAATCCACCTCCGAGTTGAAAGAGGCGGTGATCTCCATTGTGGCGATGCTGAACAAGCACCAGCGTGGTAATGTCTGGTTCGGCGTTAAGAATGATGGGACAGTTGTCGGCCAGCAGGTTTCAGATAAAACATTGAGGGATGTTTCCAAATCGATTTCCGAACACATTGAACCAAAAATCTACCCCGTTGTAGAACTGATAGCTGTTGACAATCAACAGTGTATCAAGGTGCAGGTCGAAGGCAGCGAACACCCCTACTACGCCTATGGCCGGGCATATATCCGTGTCGGTGATGAGGATCGTCAGTTAAGTGCCAAAGCGCTCGAAAATATGGTGCTGACCAAAAACCGTGACCGGCTCCGTTGGGATACTGAGGTTTGCGCAAAGGCTGCCTTCGATGACATCGGGGCTGGCAAGCTTAAGACTTTTCTGAAGGTTTGCGGTCTTAAGTTCGACACTATCCCCAATTCCCTCGAAAAGCTTAATCTGGTTAAAGACGGCAAGCTGCTGAACGCTGCTGTGCTCTGTTTTGCCCGCAAACCAGAAAAATTCTTCCCCAATGCCCGTCTGCGCTGCGCCGTATTCGGCACACTGGATACGACCGTTACCATCAGCATGCAGGACTTCTATGGTGATGCATTTTATCTCATCAAAAAAGCCGAAGAATATATCCTGGAACATATCAACATCGGCATGCGGCTGGATGGCCTGCTACGTGTAGATGTCCCTGAGATTGATCGTGAAGCGTTTCGTGAAGCTATTATCAATGCCTTCTGTCATCGGGATTACCGGGAATATGATTCGGTCAATATTGCCATTTTCAAGGATCGCGTAGAGATCAGGAGTCCTGGTCTCCTCTATGGCGGACTAACTATTTCTGATATCAGGCGCAAAATGCTTTCCGAGCGGCGTAATGAGTTGATGTCGGAATTGTTTCACAGGGTCCATTTTATTGAGAAGTGGGGTCGTGGTATCAAAATGATCCTGGAGCGTGAACCGCAAACAGAATTTGAGGAGCTTGGCACCCATTTTATTGCCACTTTCAAGCGCAAGAGTTATGACCTGACTAAACCTGGCAGCGTCGGCAAGACTACCCAAAAAAGTTCGGAGAAAAGTTCGGAGAAAAGTTCGGAGAAAATCCTGGCAGCTATAGCTACAAACCCTGATATCAGCGCCCGTCAGATTGCAGAAGCAATTGGCATGTCGCCGCGTGGCGTTGAAAAGCAGCTTGATAAATTGAGAACACAAGGTGTTATCAGGCGTGTCGGGCCGGATAAAGGCGGATACTGGGAGGTTGTCGATCCGGAATGACCGGCCACTTGGACAAGGCCGGACATTCATGGAATATGAGCCGGATTCGTGGTAAGGATACGAATCCGGAGATTGCTGTGCGAGAGAATGTCAGAAAGTCAAGCCCGACCCCATCGGGCTCCCAGAAGAGAGTAGCACTTTTTACGACGTTTTGAAACTGCTCACTGCCGACGGATTCAATGGTCTGGGCGAAGCAGTACGTCGCCTTATCAACGAGGCCATGCGCTTGGAACGGCAGGGTCATCTGGGTGTCGGCCCATACGAACGTAGCGAGGATCGCCAGGGATACGCCAATGGCTATAAACCCAAGACGGTCAAGACACGGGTTGGGGAGTTGACGTTTGCTGTTCCCCAAGTACGAGACGGTGGTTTTTATCCTTCCAGCCTGGATAAAGGAATCCGCTCCGAGCGTGCTCTGAAGCTGGCGTTGGCCGAGATGTACGTTCAAGGTGTTTCAACTCGTAGAGTTGCACAGATAACCGAGCAACTCTGTGGATTCGAGGTTTCCTCCAGCCAGGTAAGCCGGGCAGCTCAGGAGCTAGATGCGGTGCTTGAGCAATGGCGCAACCGGCCATTGGGCGCTTACTCGTATGTTTACCTCGATGCCCGCTACGAGAAGGTAAGAAACAATGGAGCAGTAGTTAACTCGGCTGTCTTGGTTGCCATCGGTGTTTCGGAAGCCGGTATCCGCCAAATATTAGGCACATCAGTTGCTATTTCAGAGCAAGAAGCGCATTGGCGTGATTTTCTCAAACAGCGGCAAGCTCGTGGGCTTCATGGAGTAAATCTGTTCATCAGTGATGCACACGAAGGGCTTAAAGCGGCACGCAGAGCGGTCTTTCCAAGCATTCCCTGGCAACGATGTCAGTTCCATCTACAGCAGAACGCCCAAGCATATGTACCCAAGTTGGAACTGAAAAAGAAGGTAGCCGCTGATATCAGGAATATTTTCAACGCACCTTCGGAAGACGAAGCGAAAAGACTTCTGTCCCAACTCCTTGAACGTTATGAAAAATCGGCACCCCGCCTGGTTATCTGGGCAGAGGAAAACCTTTCGGAGGGATTTACGGCATTCCAGTTTCCAACTGAACACTGGCGTAGAATCCGGACAAGTAATGTCCTGGAACGGATCAACAAGGAGATCCGTCGCCGAACTCGTGTAGCCAGTATTTTTCCAAATGACGCATCGTGCCTAAGACTCGTCAGCGCAGTGTTGATGGAAATATCAGAGGACTGGGAAACGGGCCGGGCCTACCTCACAATGTAATCAGATGGCAAACCCCAAAGAGGGAATGACAAATTTACAGAACTAATGTTGCTTAATCAAATAAAACAGTCGCTTAAGACTAAAGACTCGAAGTTAGCAAAGGTGTTGGTTGTAAGCCTGGAATACCCCCCCACTTGTTTTTCTAAGCTGATTTTTCCGGATACTCAAAATAACTCTCTCCGTCACATTCATCGCAGGGGAAGTCACTGGACTGTGAAGCAGCCCAGTGCTTACAAACTTCACAATCACCACTTTTCATGAATTGCTCCTTCTCGTATATAATTAAAGGTTGTATCGTCAACTTATTTGTCTAGTTCAGTTCCACATTACAGGAAATGACATTGTTGCTGCTGCTCTAAACACATCATGCATTTTTACTCGACTCAACAGATTCTCATTCTGTCTAGCGAAATTTAACTTCTCAGGAGTATCAAAACCGCGACGTACCGCAGTTCCCAAACACTCAACAACTTCTCTGCGCAGTTCATTCTGTTCATTTAAGGAGTCAATATTTTGCACTACATGTGACACCAACCCGATTATAAATGATAGCCCTCGGGGTATCACAGTGCACACAAGCTCACGGGAACGTGGGCATATTTTTTTAGAATCAGACTCTGAATCCGGGTTACCTCCTAACTGCGTTTCAATTTCACACATCGGTTTGCCTTGAATCCACGCTCTGATGCCAGGCAGTAAGTTGTTTAAAACTTCTGGAGTTACTTCTCCATCCTTCTTCATACCTACTGCGGCCAGAATTGATTTATTACAGTCAAATAACAGCAAAGAACATGCTTCCATATCATCTCTAAGCCAGTTAATAGTCCAAGTAACCCACCCTTCCACCGTAGTTGGTAATATATCAACCTGTTGTTCAATTCGGCCTTTAAGTCGAGAGAGTAATACTGTTGGTAGACCACTTTGACTCGCAAGAATGGAAAGCGTGGTGTCTGCGTCTGCTGAAGTTTCCGATTCAACAATATTCTTAAGCGCTGCAACCTTTACGTTAAACTCAGCTACCTTGGCGTTTTGAGAAGCAGCATATGCAGCAAAAGAGCGATCTAGATTAAACAGCGAGGTTGGGTCTTCGAAGCCGTCAATGCTGTTTAACGACGACATCCGATTGATCGTATACCGTACGTCACGATCAAGAACTTTACCTTGCATAATTCGATCAAGCACTACCTCAAGTGGATCAGAAATCAAAACGCAGCGATCGTCCTCAGGCAAAACCGACCGGAGTTTCTGCACTACATCAACGTCAAGTGGATCTCCTTCGACAAACCTCAAATTTGGTTCCGGTATGAGTAAAACTACGCCATTAGCTATGTGCCCAGCTCGACCCGCTCTTGCTGCTGCGTTTAGGATCTCATGAGCCTCCAAATCCTCTCTTCTGCCTTTGTCGGGATCGGCACGTTTATCGCCTGCAAGTATCGCTAATTGTGCCGGCAGATTAAGACCTTGTGCCAAAGTAGGTGTTGCAACTATAACCTTGGCTCCATTAGGTCGCCGATACATACGTTCAGCCAAATCTCGTTCCAGTCGAAGCATGAATGCATTATGGGGAACAGCGATGGCCGGACCTTCTAGTATTGAGTGTTTTAGGTCACCAAGCTCCGCCTGGAGTGCGTCCCAGCGTTCTTGCTCGCTTTCGGTTGTCTCAATTAATTTACCCAACTCATCCGAAATCTGTCTAGCTGTTGAGACCGCATGGTTTTTTTGGTTCACAAATACGATAGTCTTCAGATTGTTCCTCGCAGCTGATGCTGCCAGCTTAGCGGCAACATCGTTTGCGTTTGGTTTCAAGTAAATGCGACCATTCTTTTTGTCTCCGCTAAGCGTCACAACATTTTCTGAAATTTTAGTAAATGTGCAGTAAGCGATATTTCCTTCAAGCCAATTATGTTGCAGCCCCCAAATCGCATAAGGCTGAATATTTAGTTCTTGTTGAGCTGCTTGTCTCAGAGCTGACGCGGTTTTACCTTTTTCTTGGTCCAGTTGAGATTGAACCCGAGCTGCATTTTGAATTATCGTTTCAAGGTCATCTTTATTGTAAATCACAACCCCGCGAGCCTGTCGACTGGGCTTCCACAATAGATCAACACTAACGCAATCACGACCAGACAGTGCACTGATCCACTGAGAGAATTCTTCTCCATTCTGTAACATCGCTGAGAGAAAAAGTGTGTCAGCATCTGGAACGATGCGATTGAACGCCAAGACACAGAGCATTCCGTCAAGCGCTCTACGTATTTTACCGGACTGAGGACTGAGAAGATGGCATTCATCAAAGACCAAAAGCCCTGTGTTTTCAAAAGCTTTGGGAGCAAAGGAAAGCATCGCTAATCAGCGTTCAGGTGTCATCACTTCGATTTCCTGGGTTTGCGTAATCGACTGTAATAGTAGATCGAAATCATTTGATACTCTGGAACCGAAAATCTCTTTCGGAAATATCTCCTGTAGGTCATCAGTAAGCTGATCAACTAATGCATGTGTCGGTGCAAGGAATATGACCTTTTTCCCACGACCCAATACACCTGCAATTTTCAGTGATGAAACAGTTGTTTTCCCCGCACCGGTAGGAAGAACCATAACGGCTGATTTACCAGTTTGATGAAATCCCTGACCTATGGCTTCACGATGATTTGGCCAAATGAACGGGAACTTGTGGGCTCTATAATCAAGCCACCTTTGCCAGAAGTCCTGATCAACTCCTTCAGGTGGCTGAATCTTTGTTAGTGCTGCTTCGTAGATGCCATCATAAGCGGCAAGTAATAGGGAAGCAAGGTGGCGAGGTCCTGAGTACGCTATATGAAATTCACTCCCTAATTCGGAAGCGTATCTGCTAGAAGAGTCTGTTGAGAGTTCCAGCACCCGGACAAAAGCATGTCGAGGCGTATCAAAACGATCTTGAATGTTGACGGGCGCAGACACTGAAAAAATTTCTGCTGCCTGCAACTCTATACCCGTGATAAGTGTTTCAAGAAGTGTAATAAAAGCGAGTTCTTCAAAATCAACGCTACTTCGAGTTTCTTTTCGCCAACTAATAGCCCGTTCAAGGATTTCATTGAGCTGGCCTCGCGCAAGATTCCTAATATGAGCAGAAAGGATCGTCACTTCGTATGGTTGACTTCGACGCCTCGTCCTAATTAAAGCTGCGGTTTCATTGGCATCGGCATATTGTTCCGCTGCGAGAAAAAGCAGGACTGCTGCTATTGACGGATCAACTCGGTCTCGATTGATGTTCCAAATTGAGTCATCTTCACCAGCATCTAATTGCCTACGGGATAATATCTGCTGGGCTGTTGCAGCGACAAAAGAGGACGCACGACGAACAGCAGCATCGCTATGTACAGATGTAATCAACTCATAGGTGTCTGCAATCCTCTCGAGAGGCCATTCTTCTCCAGTCTCAGAGTCGTCGTTTGCTGTCCCACCTCTTAATCTGGCTGATACAAGTTTTGCATAATGGTTGGTAAGCAACTGAGGAATAGTGTTCGGATCAAGGCCAGGCAGTTCGGGGGCAGACTTGAGGAGTTCGGCGGTAGCAGGATCAAACATTAATTGACTCCTCTTCAAAAGTCTCAAGGAAAGCTATAGCACGCCCAGCTAATTCGTCGAACCAATCACGCAAATTGCCTCCAACAACAAAACTTGCTCCCACACGTTGGAACGATTCTATTTCTGTCAGCTTATCGTATCCCTTAAAAAGCTTCCGTCTCTGATCTTCTGTATCAAAAACAGTCGTTACCGCCAGCGATGCACGATAGCGTCTAAACTTTATGTCAAGAACGCGATTTGCAGCTCGAATAGCTGATAGGTCATCAATGCCGCTCAGCTTAATTAAAGATGCAGCCGAAGCAATAAGTTCCGCACTTCTTTTATTTTTATGGCGGTCCAGAAATGCGGAGATTACTTCCTGACTGAAGGTATCTCTGGGGTTATCTGTGCATTTATCTTCGAAAATTGTGGTTAAAGATATTTCGTTCTGTCCGGGCACCATCTCGATCATTAGGCCGTCAAGGCCCTGAGATGTTGAACTTATATGGGGATCTTTAAGGTATGCTGAGACACCAAAACGTTGACGCGCCGCAATCCAAGATATTACCTCAAAAATGAGGCCATCTCTTTGATAACGTGGATAGCCAGTTCTTGGGGTTTGCTTTACTTCTTGGACCGTTAGCTTGATTATAGCTTCGCTCTTTAAATCAGCATTCGTGAAGGCTGGGGATGCCGGAGAAAGCTCCCTTATAATGAGCGCAGCATATGTAGCCTGTCCCATTGCTATGATTGCAACGAGCTTCGCCAGTTGATCAATGTTCTTGACTGTCCATCGATCACCTACGCAATGCCCGTCAATTGGAACATCATCGATCTCAAGCGCAACGAATGATTCATCATAATCGGTCATTTGGTATCCATACCTCGCTAGTCTGCCACCCCAACCCCAGCAACAACAATCGGCATCTCAAACATAAACCCCAGAAACGGCAACTCACGCACCGCCTTATCATAACTCATCATCCCCGAATAGGCCGCCGGCCGTTCCCGCACCACATTCTCCCGTGCCCGCTGCCGCCCAAGTTCGCACAACAGCGCCGCAAACGATGTCGTCGGACAGAGAAGCAGACCAAGCCTGGCATCTCGGTATTTCCGTGCCAGCATAAACTTCACATAGTCCTGGTAATAAGAACGGGCATTGCCGAACTCCACCTCGACCCAGATACCGTTCTTCTCGAAATCACACTTGAGGCCAAGCTCACTGACAACCCGTTGTTCACGGTTCCACCCCTGCCCTACCAACCCTTCATTGATTCGTCCGTTGTAGTCAGATTGGTTAAAACCGGCGTCATACTTCACAGCGGAAAGCGTTTCCTCGATCTGCTCTATTTCCGCAAACTGCTTTGCGTCTTTCTTGTCCAGCCTGTGCAGCAGCATGTCGCTGATCCAGAGGCATGGCGAAGTGTCTTTCAGAATCGGCTTGAAGATAAAAGTGAACGGCGCAACCTCTTCCACATCAAGCAGGCTGCCGCCGGACTGGCTGCCGAAAACAGCCAGCAGATACTGCCGCAAACGCTCCTGTGCCTTGTTCTCATACCTAAACTGAAGATGTCCCGGCTTGTTGTTCAAACGGCGAACTTCAGCAACTACCGGCTCTTCTGTACCGAAGAGGATAGAGACAGACACCTTGCCACCCTTTTCTATGGCGCGCATCCGTTCCGTCTGAGCCTCAACAGGTATACTCACACCATACTTGAAGGTGGATACTCCAACCGGATGCAGAAACTTTATGTTGTCAAAATTCGGAACCATCCGGAATCAATCTCCTGTGCGGCATCTCATTTCAATTACATGCGCTCAACTTAGACCCAAAAAAAGCCGCTCAAACCGGAATTATTCCCGGTTCGGCGGCTTTTATTAATTGTCCAGTTGTTCCATCAATCCAATCCCCAAATCCATTACATAGCCCTGAAAAGCAGGATAGTTCGTTCACTAAATTATGCTCTTCAAAAACCGCAGATCATAATTTCTAACTCACTAAAAGTGCTTCACATTACTCCGGCGATACCCCCCTGTCAACGAGTTACGGCAGTCGCCATGACACAAATGCGGTGGCCGGATAATCCCTCTTTTCAAAATATCAGGGAGAGTCTTGGTCTGTATCTCCTTCAGACTCCTGATCCCGCTCTTTTTCGCATATCGGGCAGACGTAAAAAGACCGGCTAAGTTTCATGCCACAACAGGTCCACTCTCCAGAATTGGCGGGTTTCTCTGAGTCATCCCACGGATAAGGGTCTCGACTATAGTTGTGTCCGATTTTTTTTGACATGTTCTCCTTGGTCGTCAGCAAATTCAATCTTCTCTGATAAGTTGAACGATATGTTCGTCATAAAATATCCGCGCTGTTTCAAGAATAGGTCATGAGGGACATTCTATTTATCTATTGAAAGAAATTGGGATTATCGGGGGAAATAATGCAGGGGGGGAATTCTGGGTAGAGTAGCCTGGCTCACGAAACTCTCCGGACCTTTTTCTGGCCCACAACAACATGAGTAGGCGCCGGTAGAGATTTGAGCACCGTGCTTGTTCCGTCAGGACGAGACTCGATCAGCTTGCCGTTAACAGCCTCAATCACGCTTCGTCCGGATGCCAGCGTTTTTGAACGTGCTTGTTTGACCGCACTTTCCGCCAGTTGGGGAATACGGTTTTCCCGCTTGCTCATGGTCTTTTCATCAAGTTTTTTCATAGAACCTCCTTGTTAAAGGGTAATGCTTTTTCTTCTACTCCGTCAACTCACCTTCACCTGGCCGTTCAGTAGGGGCGGTGCCTTGCGCCCGCCCTCGTGACATACCACCGAAATGCAGGCACCCGCAAGGGGATGCCCCTACGAGAGATAACATCGAATCTTTATAAATTCACCTTCACCTGGCCATTCATGAGCATGGGGAGAAGCCAGTCGCGGAGGGAATTCCGGGGTCATCATACTTAATTCCCCTTTGATGTTTCCAACTTGTGAATTGTTGCATCATCCGTCAGCAACTTCATCTGCTGAATGGCGATCCTGTTCAGTTTCAGCAACCGCTCCGGTTGCAACAAACCTTCTGATATAAACAGGGCGTTCAGATTCTCCAGATTTGAAAGACAGACAAGCTGGGAAACATTGGCATAGTCCCGGATATTGCCGCTTTTATCCGGGTTGGCGTCACGCCATGCCTTGGCGCTCTGGCCGAACAGCGCCATGTTCAGTACATCAGCCTCGGAGGCATAGACCAGCGTGGTTTGTTGCCTGGTCAGTTCCGGCGGAATGAGGTTTTCCTTGATTGCATCGGTATGAATGCGATAGTTGATCTTTGCCAGATTGCGCCTGATATCCCAGCCAAGCTGCTTGTGCTCTTGCTCTTTAAGCCGCTGGAACTCCATGATGAGATAGATTTTGAATTCCGCGCTGATCCACATGCCGAATTCAAAGGCAATATCCTTGTGGGCATAGGTTCCACCGTATCTCCCCGCAGTTGCCTTGATGCCGATGGCATTGGTTTTTTCCACCCATTCCTTCACACTGATCTTGTAGCTGTTGAGTCCTGCCTGACTTTTAATTGCGGCGAATTCGCCATAATTAAAATCAGGGTTATGAACTCTCTCCCAGATGCCAAGGAACTCAACCGTGTTCCCAATGTCTGCGCTCCGTTACTGGCCGATCCCGGACTTTTTTTTAAGCCAGTCCAATTCCATCTTCAACCGCACGATTTCAGAATAGAGCCGCTCGGGGCTGGCGGATGGATCATCGGGCTTGGGGCCGCGCTTGCCATCAAAAATTCCGGGTGCCTGTGCCAGCAGTGCTTTCTTCCACTCCCCAACCTGGGTCGGATGAACAGCAAACTCCTGGGCAATTTCATTCAAGGTCTTGATGCCTCGGATCGCTTCGAGTGCTACTTTAGCCTTGTACTGGCTGGTGAAACTTTTACGATTCTTTTCGCTCATTGCCTGCTCCCTTTTATTGCAGGCTACCATCTTAAACTATTGTCCGAAATCCGGGGTCCACTATAGTTTGAGCGGCGCATGATGTCTCAGATAGATTTGACGAAGGACGAGAGCGATTGTGGTGAGGAAATAGTTTTGGCTTTTTTCTGTTTTTCCGGCTGTTTTGATTTTTTCTGTCTGGGCATAGGTCTCTTTTCGATAAGGGTCAAATTTATAATGGATTTTTTTGTAGAACATGATACTTTTCCAAGTGCGACCAGTGCACTTGTTTCGTAGCGAGGCCCTTCCTTTTTGGAGCTGGTCGTTCCGCACTACCTACAGAAGTTGATATACTACAGGGAGCAGGTATGAACAATCCTACTATTCAGGTGAATAACAGCCAACTCGTGGAAACTCTGGCTCAATTCCCTCCCGAAGGGCTGAAAAAACTGATCGATCAGCTATTCAAGAAAAAACTGTATTCACCGCTCCCGCTTGCCGAGATTACCCGTGAGGCTTCACGGACGGTAAAACGTGCAAAGCTGGGATCTGAAACAGCAGCCGAGGCGGTCTTGTGGGCGCGGTCACAAAAGTAGTCATCGACACCAATGTTTTTATTTCTGCCTTCGGCTGGGATGGCAAACCTGAAGCCGTGCTGAGTCTGATGGAGCAGCGGAAGATTGTCAACTGCATCACCAACGATATCTACAGCGAACTCCAGCGGGTCGTTGCCTGTCCCAAACTCAAATTTTCCCCCACCTTGCAGGTCAATATCCTTGAATTTGTCTTTTCCTGGTCGAGCTTTGTGCAACCAAAGGAAACTGTCGCCGTGATTGCCGATGATCCGGATGACGACAAGATTCTAGCCTGCGCAATCGCCGCCAACGCCTCGGCCATTATCTCCGGAGATCCACATCTGCTGAGCCTTGGTTCCTATCGCAGCATCCCCATCATGACCCCGGCGCAATTCCTCGAACATAAACACTAACCCAACGTCTGCGCTCCGATACTGGCCGATCCCGGACTTTTTGGAGCTGTTTTCTGTACTCATTTTCTTGCCTCATAAACAAAGACCAGGTGCGTATGGGCCATTTTATGTATAATGCGCCAATGGCAATATCTGGAATTAAAACCCTGCTTCGGGCATTGCGCTCCCGGAACTTCAAGCTTTTCATGGCTGGTCAGAGTGTTTCTCTTATCGGAACCTGGATGCAATCGGTGGCAATGAGCTGGCTGGTCTACCGTTTAACCGGTTCTGCCTTCCTGCTTGGTGTAGTCGGTTTCACCAGTCAGATTCCCACGTTTCTACTTTCTCCTGTAGCCGGTGTGCTGGCCGACAGATGGAATCGTCATCACCTCTTGATTGCTACCCAGGCGCTTGCCATGCTGCAAGCAGCGGCACTTGCTGCCGCAGTCCTTACCGGTGTTGTTCGAGTCTGGCATATCATAGTGCTAAGCTTACTCTTAGGTGTAGTCAACGCCTTCGATATTCCGATACGGCAGTCCTTTATCGTTGAATTGGTTTCAGAGCGTGAAGATTTGAGTAATGCCATTGCGTTGAACTCATCAAATGTGCAGGCCGCACGTCTTATTGGCCCTGCAATAGCAGGTCTGCTCGTTGCTTCGGTTGGTGAGGGTATTTGTTTCATCCTGAACAGTGTCAGCTACCTGGCAGTATTGCTAGCACTTGTTGCCATGAAACTTGCTCCTCGCTCTAATAATGAAAAGCCGCGCCGGAACGTTCTGCATGAACTGCGAGAGGGTTTCAACTACTCTTTCGGATTCGGGCCAATCCGTAGTATTTTGTTGATGGTCGCCTTGATAAGCCTTACGGGGATACCTTATTCCATTCTCATTCCGGTATTTGCAAAGGAAATCCTGCACGGTGGCGCCCACACCTTCGGTTTTCTGATGACTGCTGGCGGATGCGGTGCGTTAGCCGCCACCATCTACCTTGCCTCACGCAAAAGCGTTCTCGGTCTTGGCAAACTCATTGTCCTTGCTGGATTCTTGTTTGCTATCGGGATTGCTTCTTTTGCTGTCTCCACAAATATCAACATCTCGTTTGCCTCTCTGGTAGTTGCCGGGTTCGGTGGAATTACAATGATAGCCTCCAGCAACACGATTCTTCAGACAATCCTTGACGAGCACATGCGAGGCAGGGTCATGAGTTTCTTCGCCGTTGCTTTTCTTGGAATGGCCCCTTTTGGTAGCTTCGGAGTCGGAACGATGTCAGGTATTATAGGCCCCCGTGAGACTTTACTGGTAGGAGCGGCTTGCTGTCTCGGCTCCACATTATTGTTTGCCCGTCAACTCCCTAAAATCAGGGAAGTTGTCAGGCCGATTTACGTGAAAAGGGGGATAATCAAGGAAGTTGCTGAAGGAATGGAAACAGCGGCTGAGCAACCGCTGATGTCGGATAACCGAAAGTGACATGCCTATTCCGGTTAATTCCGACCTGTTGACGAGCCATTAAATCATTGACAGTGACGTTGGGAGGCGTTGCGTCACGTTATTGAAGTTCAGTCTCCTTGAGACTTAACCTCGGCTTTGTCTTTAGTGGTATTCGGTGTCTCAGCAACCTTACTCTTCGTTTCCACCTGAACTGGAGCAGATGCTTGAGCTGCAGGTAACGCTGTTGTCTCTGTCTGGACTGCGTCTGTTGATACAACTTCCGTTGTAGCTCCGGCTCCACCAACGGTATCACCTTCTGATTCAGACGGCTCTGTTTTTGCGCCGTAGCCGTCACCGTACCACCCTGAACCTTTGAGGCTGAATGAGGCTGCAGACACCAACTTACGGACTGTTCCGCCACATTTAGGACATTTGTCTGCTGGTGGGTCTGAGAACTTCTGGCGGAGTTCAAATTGAATGTTACAGGAATTGCAGCGATATTCGTAAATGGGCATTTATTAATCCTTAAACTTTAGTCCCTTGCAGTCAGTGACTCCACAAATCTATTTTTTCGGAAGTTTTTGCACGAGGTATTCATATTCTTCATCGTGATGCTCGAGCCAATGAAGAACCTAGTCATCGTCCATATTAGCCGATAACTCTTTGTAAGTTTCCCGGAATCGTTTTATAAGATTCGCGTTTTCCATATCTTAAGCCTCCATGAATTACTTTCTCTGCGCCATATTGATTCTATCCCTTTTTAGTCAATTTGAATAGTTTGCTATAAAAAGCCAGTCCATCACCACAAATAGTAACAGCTGAATAAAGCGAAAAATGCGTTCAACTATTTTTCGTGAATATATGCTGCGACTATACAGCCGAAAGACTGTAACCATTTATTGTTTTCGAACAAATAGCGCGCAACGTCATCAGCTGAATCAGAATTCCAAACCGACCATACAATCACACCGGTACAAAATAGATGTCGGTAGGCTTGAACTTGCTGTTGCGCAGGAAACGGGCTTTTACCTGCATGCCGATAGTTGCCTCGTCCGGCTCCGCACCAACGAGACGGGAGAGAAACAGGGTGTCGACACCATCGAACTCAACCAGAATCAGGGTAAAGAGGGTCTCTTTGAGAAAGGCCTCGCCACCGAAATGGCAGGTGGTGTAGGTATGAATTCTTCCCTGCAGCGGAAGCTCAAACCACTCGGTCGCCGCTCCACACTCCATACAGTGGCCGCGCGGAGTGGCGTAACTGTAGCCGCAGGCCGTGCAGCGGCTCCCCAGGAGCTTCTTTGCGGCCAGGCCGGCAAAGAACGGCGAATCCTGGGCATAGGAATGGAGATAATCGATCTCATAGTGGTATTTTACGATGATCGGATCGACATTGAAGAGGACCGTTCCTTCATCGGTTTCGGGCAACTTGGCGTGTTTGTTCATATTCCACCTCTCTCCAATATGCTGACCGTTATGTACGTCCCGGTCCCGGCGTGACTGTGGATCAGGCCTCGCCTGGCCTCCGGCAGCTGCAACGTGTCATCTCCCAGGTGCCTGCCGATTGTTCCCTGCAGTTGCCAGAAGGCGAAGACAGCCTGCATCAGGCCGGTGGCCCCCACGGGATGGCCGCAGGCCAGCAGGCCGCCGGAGGGGTTGACAGGGAGTTTTGGCCAGCGCTGATCCCCTGTAAACGCCAGGCCGTAATCCAGGTTGTCCAGGAAGGGAGCACCACTGTCGACGAAACTGCCCCCCTCGCCGTAGCGACAGAGTCCCAGGTCCTCATAGGTCTGGATCTCGGACGAGGTATAGGCGTCGTGAAGTTCCACAAAATCCAGATCCCTGACCGGGTTGACGATCCCCGCCATGCGGTAGGCCAGTCCGGCCGCACTCCTCCCTCCGCGAAAGGAGTGGACGCCGGGGTATTTCAGGTTGGCGTAGTCGCCTTCGGATTCATGGGGCAGCAACGGAACTTTTCCGTGGGGACGGTCGGCCATGCGCATGGCATCGGTTCCACAACCGACACCGCTGATCCTGACCGGCTGTTGGCAGAGCTTGTGCGCCATCTCCTCCGACACCAGGATTACCACGGCAGCGCCGTCGGACATCTGGCATATATCCAGAATGGTCAGGGGCGTGGCCACCATGGGGGAGGAGCGCACATCGGCAACGGTCAGCAGCGCCGGGCTCTGTGCATAAGGGTTATGGCGGGCGTTGGCGTGGTTCTTGATCGCCACCTTGGCCATCTGCTCCACGGTTGTGCCGAATTCATGCATGTGACGGCGCACCATCATGGCATAGTATCCGCTGTAGAAGCCTCCCACCGGGTAATCGAAATTGGTGTCCGAAGCCAGGGCGATGAATTCGTTCCCCTTCCAGGTATTGACCCGACTCATGGTCTCGAACCCCATGGCCAGGCAGACCTCCATCCGTCCCGAAGCCACCGCTTCCCAGGCCGATTGAAAGCACAATCCACCGGTGGCGCCACCCCCCTCGACGCGGCGGGAGGGCTTGGGAGAGAGCCCCAGGTAATCCTGAACCATGGCCCCGGCCATGAGTTGGCGGGTAAAGTGGTCCGAGAAGTAGGAGCAGACACTGCCGTCGATCTCCTTCCTGGTGAGAGCGGGGACATCGGCCATGGCGTAGTCGAAGGCCTCCTTGACCATCAGCCGGAAATCCTTGTCCGGATGGGCTTTGGCAAATTTTGTAATGCCGCCTGAAATCATATATACGGGGCGCATAAAATCTCCTTAATTATGAAGGATCAAGGGACGAGGTTCCAGTCCCTTCTCCCTGAGGGAGAAGGTGGCCGAAGGCCGGATGAGGGGGCAGCAGTGCCTTATAAATCGACTTATCCCCCTCACCCTAGCCCTCTCCCTCAGGGAGAGGGGATCGTTTCAACAGTTCCCTTGCAATTATCAGCCGCTGCATCTCCGACGTCCCCTCACCGATTTCGCAGAGTTTGGCCTCCCGAAGATAGCGTTCCACCGGGAAAGCCCGCGTGTAGCCGTATCCGCCGTGAACCTGGACCGCCTTGAGCGCCGCCCGCGTTGCCGCCTCCGAGGCGAAGAGCTTGGCCATGGATGCCTCCCCGGAGCACCTCTTTCCGGCATCTTTCATCCTGGCAGCCCGGTAGACGAGTAGTCGTGCCGCGTCAAGCTCGGTCGCCATGTCAGCCAGCATCCACTGGATCGCCTGGAAATCCGCGATGGAATGACCGAAAGCCTGTCGTTTGCGGGCGTAGATCAGGCTCTCTTCCAGACAGGCCCGCCCGATACCGACCGCCATGGCTGCTACGCCGATCCTTCCGCCATCAAGCATCTCCAAGGCCTGACGAAATCCCTGATGCAACCCTCCCAGGAGATTTTCCGCCGGCAGCCGAACATCCTTCAGCGAAAGCCCCACCGTGTCGCTGGAGCGGAAGCCGAGCTTGTCCAGATTCTTACCCTTGTTCAGGCCGGGGGTATCTCCCGGCACGATGAAAGCAGAGATTCCTTTGGTCTCAAGGGCCGCATCGGTGGAGGCCATCACAACGAGAATATCGGCCTGTGAACCGTTGGTGATGAAAAACTTGTTGCCGTTAATCCGCCAGTCGCTGCCCTCCCGGCAGGCCTGTGTCCGGATGGCGCCGGCATCGCTTCCCGCCCCCGGCTCGGTAAGGGCCCATGCCCCCAGCTGCTTCCCTCCGGCAAGCGGACACAGGTAATCCTGCTTCTGTGCCGCGGAACCAAAGGCGTTGATATGACCGGCGCACAGCGTGTGGGCCAGCAGGGTAATAGCCACCGAGGCGTCGATGCGGGACAATTCCTCCACGGCAATGACGTAGCTGATGAAGTCGCGCCCTCCTCCACCGTACTCTTCGGGAAATGTCAGCCCGAACATCCCCATCTCCTGCAGTTTTTTCACCACCGGCCAGGGGAACTCGCCCGAATCATCCCGCCGGGCGGCCCCGGGCCTGAGTTCCTCCTCGGCAAATTGTCGTAGCATCTGTTGCAGAGATTGCTGATCTTTCGTAAGTTCCAGCATAATTACCCCACCTCATGAGTCATGTTGTTTTCGTATCAGGGCCTTGCGGGTAGCGGTAAAACCCCCGCCCCGATTTCCTTCCCAACAACCCGGCATCGACCATCCTGACGAGCAGGGGGCAGGGACGGTATTTCGGATCCTTGTAACCTTCATGGAGACAATTGCAAATGGCGAGCACCGTGTCCAGCCCGATGAAATCAGCCAGGGCGAGCGGCCCCATCGGCTGGTTGACGCCGAGAGTCATGCCCCTGTCGATATCCTCTGCCGTGGCAACACCTTCGAAGAGGACAAAGATCGCCTCGTTGATCATCGGGATCAGGATCCGGTTGATAGTGAAGCCGGGGTAATCCTGGGAAACCGTCATATCCTTCCCCAGGCTTGCGACCAGGGCCGCGGTTGCGGCAAAGGTCTCATCGCTCGTGGCAAGGCCGCGGATCACCTCCACCAGATGCATCACGGTCGCCGGGTTCATGAAGTGCATGCCGATCACCCGCTGCGGTTGCCCGGTTGCCGCGGCAATCCTGGTGATGGAGATGGAGGAGGTATTGGAAGCGAGGATCACATCGGACCTGACAATTTCATCTAGAGCATGGAAAATCCGGAGCTTGAGGAGTTCACTCTCGCTGACCGCCTCAACGACAAAATCAACGCCAGCCACGTCGGACATATCCCCTGACGCCTTGATGCGGGCCACTATGCCGTCGATCAGGCCAGAATCGAGGTTTCCTTTTTGCGCCTGTCGCTCCAGATTATCGCGGATAGCTGCAACCGCCCGTTCGAGACGGGAGCCGTCGATGTCGCAGAGAATGACCCCGTATTCATGGGTGGCATACAGCTGGGCAATCCCGCTCCCCATCTGACCTGCGCCGATCACACCTACGCTCCTGATCATGACCTCCCCCTCTCACTCCTCATGAAATGCAGCTTCCCGCGTTCAAGTCCCGCCGGTGGCCCTCATACCCTTTCGAAGATCACCGCCACAGCCTCGCCGCCACCGATGCAGAGGGTTGCAAGCCCGTAACGGGCCTGCCTGCGGTGCAGTTCGCGGATGACCGTGGCGGCAAGCCGGGCGCCGCTGGCACCTATCGGATGGCCGATGGCGACGGCGCCACCATTTACGTTGACCCGCTCAGGATCGAGATGCAGGGATTTGATCGTGCTGAGTGCCACCGAAGCAAAGGCTTCGTTGATCTCGAACAGATCGATTGTCGCAAGGGCCAGCCCCGCCCTCTCGCAGACCCTCCGGATTGCCCCCACGGGCGCTTCGGGGAAATGATCGGGATGACGACTTTCGGTGGCGCTGGCAACGATGCGGGCTTTCGGCTTCAACGCAGACCTGGTGACTCCCGTCTCGTCCGTGAGCATGGCCAGGGCCGCCCCGTCGCTGATCGCTGAGGCATTCCCGGCTGTGATGGCGCCGTCGCCGGAAAATGCCGGCCGGAGCTGTGAAAGCCTGGCCGGATCCAATCGAAACGGCTCCTCGTCCGACCCGATCAACTCGCTCTTCGCACTCCCCTGCTTCGCGACCGCAACGATTTCATCCCGGAAGATACCTTCCCGCACGGCTGTCCGGGCCAGTTGATACGAACGCAGGGCATACTCATCCATTTCGGAGCGGCTGAGACCATGGCGAATGGCGCTCTCTTCGCCGATTTCCCCCATCAGCCTGCCGCTGCAAGGGTCCTGGAGCCCATCGCAGATCATGAGGTCATGGATCTCGCCATGCCCCAACCGATAACCGCCGCGGGCCTTCTTCAGAACGTAGGGAGCCGAGGACATGTTCTCCATGCCTCCGGCGATCACCACCCGGGAGTCGCCGAGCATGATGGAACCCGCGCCGAGCATGATCGCCTTGAGACCGCTGCCGCAGACCTTGTTAATGGTCATGGCATGGGTGGAGTCGGGAAGTCCGGCCAGACGCATCGCCTGCCGGGCGGGCGCCTGACCGCAACCGCCGGAGAGGACCTGGCCGATGATCACCTCGTCCACCGCCGCGGGTTCAAGACCGGACTTTGCCAGGAGTCCCTTGATCACCGTTGACGCCAGCTGCGGTGCAGACACATCGGCAAGGGTGCCGCCAAATGAACCGAATGGCGTGCGCAGAGCCTCTATCACATAGACGTCGCTCATGAAAACCTCACTCTCCTGCAGTTTAAACCATTATACCACGTCGGGAGCTTGCGGCGAACAGGCTGCCGCCCCCTACCCCGGAGACATCATCCCGGCGTCACTCCTGACTGCGCAACTCCGGCAGATCCCGGTACAACGCCAGCGCCTCGGGGTTGGCCAAGGCATCCCGGTTCATCACCGGTTCGCCGTGGATCACGTTTCTCACCGCCAGTTCGACCTTCTTCATGTTGATGGTGTAGGGGATATCGGCAATCGGGATGATTCTGGCCGGTACGTGGCGCGGTGAAACATGCTTGCGGATCGCCCGGCTGAGCCGCTCCCGCAGCTCCTCCGTCAGCTCCCCTCCGGCAGCCATCTTTACAAAGAGGATCACCCGTTCGTCCCCCTCCCAGCGCTGCCCGACGGCCAGGCTATCGGCAATCTCGGGAATGGTCTCAACCAGACGGTAAAGTTCGGCGGTGCCGATCCGCACTCCACCCGGATTGAGGGTGGCGTCGGAGCGGCCGTAGATGATCAGGCCGCCTCGCTCGGTCAGCTGGCACCAGTCACCGTGGGCCCAGACCCCGGGAAATCGTTCAAAATAGGCCTTTCGGTACAGGCTTCCGTCCCGATCGTTCCAGAAATAGAGCGGCATGGAGGGAAAAGGCGCCGTACAGACCAGTTCTCCCGGCTCGCACTGCACCGGTTTGCCGGCCAAGTTAAAGACCTCGACCCGCATTCCCAGCCCCCGGCACTGAAGTTCGCCGGGGTAGACCGGGGCGATGGGATTCCCCAGGGCGAAGCAGCCGTTGAGGTCGGTTCCGCCGGAGATGGAAGCCAGCTGCAGGTCGCCCTTTATCTCCCGGTAGACGTAGCGGAACCCGTCTTCGGACAAGGGCGAGCCGGTGGAGAGAACGGCCCTGAGGCGCGTGAGGTCGTACTCCCGCCCCGGCCGGACTCCGCTCTTTTCCAGTGCGGCCAGATAACGGGCGCTGGCGCCGAAGACGGTAACCCCCTCATCCCGGGCCAGCCGCCAGAGAGCGCCGGGATCGGGGTAAAAGGGGTGTCCTTCGTAGAGAACGACTGTCGCCCCCACGGCCAGCGAGCTCACCAGCCAGTTCCACATCATCCAGCCGCAGGTGGTGAGGTAGATGATTGTGTCGGCACGCGTGAGATCGGTGTGGAGCACCAGTTCCTTCAGGTGGTGCACGAGGATGCCCGCAACCCCCTGGACCATGCACTTGGGGGGACCGGTAGTCCCGGAGGAGTACATGATATAGAGGGGATGGTCGGCGGGCAGTTGAACAAATCCGGGAAACGGCCGCGACTCCCGGCTAACCAATTCGTCGAAGAAGATGGCATGGGGGATGTCCGCGATGCCGGGACGTTCATCGGGACGGGGCACCACTACCACCAGTTCGATGGCGGGAATCGCCCCCACTATCTCCCGCACCCGCCCCAGTGAATCGAAGCGCTGACCGTTATAGCGGTAGCCGTCAGCGCAGAAGAGGACTTTCGGCGCGATCTGGCCGAAGCGGTCGAGGGCCCCCTGGATGCCGAACTCCGGTGAACAGGATGACCAGACGGCGCCGAGGCTTACAGCGGCGAGCATGGCAATGACCGTTTCCGGCAGGTTCGGCAGGTACCCCGCGACACGGTCTCCCGGGGCCACCCCGCACTCGTGCAACGCCCCGGCCAGACGGGCCACCCGCTCAAACAGTCCCCCATAGCTGATCCGCTCGGTTTCCCGCCCCTCGCCCTTGAAGATGATGGCAGTCCGTTCATCGCGGTAGCGGAGGAGATTTTCGGCGAAGTTGAGCCGGGCGCCGGGAAACCAGCGGGCACCGGGCATTCTGGACAGGTCGTCGACCACCCGGTCGTAACGGTGTGAGGCCCTGACCTCGCAGAACTCCCAGACCGCGCCCCAGAAGGAGGGGATGTCGGTGACGGACCAGCGGTAGAGCTCGTCGTAGCCGGTGAAAGCCGAGCAGTACCTGTTGTTGACGAACGCGATGAAGCGGGTCATGGCGGCGCTTTGCACTCGTTCGGCCGACGGCGCCCAGAGCGGTTCTTTCATGGCTTCTCCCCGGCACAGTTGTTTTTTTCCTGTCTTATTACTCAACCTCAAGCAGCGTCCGGTTTGGTTATTGCATTTTGTCCCCCTCCTTCCTTTAAGGAGGGGTTAGGGGTGGTTGATTTTGAGAAAAACAGGGTCTAAAGCAAAAACCTTACCACCCCCAGCCCCTCCTAAAATGAGGAGGGGAGCTTAAAACCAACTCCCGAAGTGTTCCTTGATAACTTTTGGGTGTATGAAAACAGTTAACCGGATACTACTGGTTTCTTTCAAATAGCCAGCAGCTCCATGAACCGGTTGACCGCCATGGCCGCAAGTCGCTCACGGTCGAGACAGAGCTCGATCAACTCTGCCGACCGCTCCGTTGGCAGACGGGTGGCAAGGTTGTCCCGGCACTTCTGCAGCAGAAGCGGCAGCGCTTCGCTCCGTCGGCGGCGATGACCGAGTGGGTACTCCACCTCCACCAACTCCGTGGCGCTGCCGTCCTTGAAGAAGACCTGCACCGCATTGGCGATGGAGCGCTTCTCAGGATCCAGGTAGTCCCTTGAATAACTCGGCTCTTCCCGCACCTCCATCTGCGCCCGAAGTCGGTCAACGCGCGGATCGGACGCCACGGTGTCGCCATAATGGTCGGCGGTCAGTTCTCCGAAAATAAGCCCGGCCGCGGTCATATACTGCAGGCAGTGGTCGCGGTCGGCCGGGTTGTGGAGAGGACCGTTCTTGCTGATGATCCGGACCGCCGATTCCTGGGTGGCTATCTCGACCCGTTCGACCTGGTCCAGCCGGTCCCGAACATGGGGATGCAGCCTGAGGGCACACTCGACTGCAGTCTGGGCGTGAAACTCGGCCGGGAAGGCAACCTTGAAGAGGACGTTCTCCATCACGTAGGAGCCGTAAGGTTGCGGCATGCGAAAGCGCTCGCCTTTGAAGGAGGCATCGTAGAAACCCCACCCCTTGGCGGTCAGGGCGCTCGGATAGCCCGGCTCCCCCGCCATGGCCATCAGTGCCAGCCTGACTCCCCGGCTGGTAGCATCACCGGCGGCCCACGACTTACGCGAGCCTGTGTTAGGGGCGTGGCGATAGGTGCGCAGGCTCTGACCGTCAACCCAGACCTGAGAGATGACGTTGACTATCTCCTCTCTGCCGCCACCAAGGAGCCGGGTCGCCACCGCAGCTGTGGCAAGTTTCACCAGGACCACATGGTCCAGCCCGACCCTATTGAAACTGTTTTCCAGAGCCATGATTCCCTGGATCTCGTGGGCCTTGATCATCGCCTCAAGGATATCCCGCATGCTGAGCGGCGCCCGGCCAGCTGCCAGGTTGCGGCGGCTGACAAAGTCGGCCACGGCCAGGATTCCCCCCAGGTTGTCGGAGGGGTGTCCCCACTCGGCGGCCAGCCAGGTATCGTTGTAATCGAGCCAGCGAATCAGGGTGCCGATGTCGAAGGCACCCTTGACCGGATCGAGGCAATAGCTGGTGCCGGGCACCCTTACCCCGTTGGGAACTGTCGTTCCCGGCACGAAAGGGCCGAGCAGCCGGGTGCACTCCGGGAAACGTAGCGACAGGAATGCACAGCCGATGGCATCCAGCAGCACGTAACCGGCGGTCGAGAACGCCTCCTCGCTTGTGATATTGAAATCGGCCACATAATCGGCAATCTCCAGCATCTCCCGGTCGAACACGGGGCGGATGTTAAGGTCGGCCTGAGTTGTCATGATTCCTCCTGAAGCAGATAAATCTAAAACAAACGGTTTCACGCGACGAACGCGACGACGCAACGTTTTAAAACCGATAATGTCTTAAAGCTTTTCGTCGCTTGGAAGCGCCTATTTTTGGTGCGTCGTCGCGTCGTTGCGTGAGTAATGTCGTGTTGAGATTTTACGCTTGATGATTTCAGCTTCTAACCTCTCTCTTCCAGCGGCACGTACTCCCTCGCCTCCGGCCCGTTGTAATCGGCCACCGGGCGGAAGATCCGGTTGCCGGCGCGCTGTTCGATGATGTGTGCCGTCCAGCCGGCGATACGGGCGAAGACGAAGACCGGCGTGAACATGGGGGTCGGGATGCCGCAGAGGTTGTAGGCCGTGGCACTGTAAAAGTCGAGATTCGGATACAAACCCTTCTGCTCCCGTACCAGCCTTTCTATCCGCTCAGATACCCGGTAGAGGGTCGTATCGCCGCCCGCCTCCGAGAGTCGCTGCGCCCACTGCTGGATGATCGGGGAACGGGGGTCGAGCTGTTTCTTGTAGACCCGATGGCCGAAACCCATGATCTTCTCCCCGGCCGCCAGCATGGCGCGCAGGGCGCTTTCGGCCTCCTCCGGCGAGTTAAAACGACTGATCAGGCGCATGGCCTCCTCGTTGGCTCCGCCATGCAACGGGCCGCGCAGGGTGCCGATGGCCGAGGTGACCGCCGCGTAGAAGTCGGAAAGTGTCGAGGCGGTCACTCGGGCCGAAAAGGTCGAGGCGTTGAACTCGTGCTCAGCATAGAGGATCAGGGATGCATCCATCGCCCTGCGTTTAAGATCCGACGGAGGCTGGCCGTGCAGAAGATGGAGGAAATGACCGGCCAGGCTCTGCTCGGCGCTCCTGGTCGAGATGCGTTCTCCGCAGGTATGGTAGTGGTACCAGTAGAGCAGCATGGAAGGGAAACTTGCCAGCAACCGCTCTGCCACAAGCATCTGGTCATAGTCCCGCGTCTCCGGTTCCATCGCGCCCAGGGCCGAGCAACCGGTGCGGAGAACATCCATCGGGTGGGACGCGGCCGGCAGCTGCTCGAGAACAATTTTCAGGCCCGGTGGCAGGCAGCGCCTGGTGATCAGGCGGGTACGCAAGGCTTCCAGTTCCCTCACGTTTGGCAGATGCCCATACAGTAGAAGATGGGCTACCTCCTCGAACGTGGCATTCTCTGCAAGATCGTTGATCGAATATCCGCGGTAGGTCAGGCCGACATGCTCCTTGCCCACCGTGCTGATCGCTGTTTGTCCGGCCACGATCCCTTCCAGTCCGGGGCTGTATGATGGTGCGCTCATAGTTTGGACTCCTTTCTTGAGACTTCGGTCTTTCCGTATATTTCGTCAAGTTTGCGTTCGTAGGCGTGATAGCCCAATACCTCGTACAGGTCGGCGCGCGTCTGCATCTCATCCAGCACCGCGCGCTGACTGCCGTCCCGACGGATGGCCCGGTATACCTTGAGGGCCGCCGCTGACATGGCACGGAAGGCGGAGAGCGGATAGAGAACCAGTCCGACCCCGGCTGTTGCCAGCTCATCCAGACTGAAGAGCGTTGTAACGCCGAACTCGGTCATATTTGCCAGCACCGGTATGGCTGTTGCTTCGGCGAAACGACGGTAGTGGTCAAGCCCGGTCAGCGCCTCGGGGAAGATCATGTCCGCACCGGCCTCCCGGTAGCGGCAGGCCCGCTCGATGGCTGCAGCGAGTCCCTCCGACGCAAATGCATCGGTGCGGGCCATGATCACGAAAGACGGGTCCGTGCGTCCGTCCACGGCCGCCTTGATCCGGTCGACCATCTCGTCGCAGCTTACCAGGGCCTTGCCAGGACGGTGCCCGCAACGTTTGGCCGCCACCTGATCCTCGATGTGGATGCCGGCCGCACCGGCACTGATCATCTCCCGCACTGTACGGGCGATCATAAAGGCATGACCCCAACCGGTATCCACGTCCACCAGCAGCGGCAAGCGGCTGACACAGGTGATGCGGCGCACATCCTCCAGGACGTCGCCGAGAGTGGTCATACCCAGATCGGGAAGGCCGAAGGAGGCGTTGGCCACGCCGGCCCCGGACAGGTAGAGGGCCCGGAAACCGGTCTGCTCCGCCAGCAGGGCCGTGAACGCATTGATTGCCCCCACCACCTGGAGCGGCTTTTCCTCTGCCAGAGCAGCCCGCAACAATTTTCCAGCACTATCCCCGTATTCCATGGACATCTCCTTTTAATTGCCAATTCCAGACAGGCATTTGCCACAGACGAGACAAGTATAATCTGGAATTTCGCAACCGCAACGCACTGTTTGTTGACATCCACCGCCAAGCGGATAAACTAATTAACAAAGCAGTCAAACCCTGAGACACGAGCAACTGACCATGCCCGAAGAACTTCTTGCCAGTTTTGAGGTCAAGCATCTGAGTGTTCTTGACGAGAACGGAAACGTCGATGACCTGCTCATGCCACCCCTGTCCGAGACAGAGATCAGGCGCATCTACGAGTCGATGGTGCTGGCACGGACCTTTGACGAACGGGCTCTGTCCCTGCAGAGAGAGGGGCGGCTCGGCACCTACCCCCCCATCCTCGGCCAGGAAGCGCCCCAGGTGGGCAGCGCCCTGGCGCTCTCTCCAGCCGATTGGGTCTTCCCCTCTTTCCGTGAAATGGGGGTGCATCTGACCCTCGGCTATCCCGTCCACCAACTCTTCCAGTACTGGGCCGGAGACGAAAGGGGCCAGATAGCACCAGCCAAGCTCAACATATTCCCTTTCTGCGTCTCGGTGGGAACCCACATCCCCCATGCGGTGGGGGCTGCCATGGCCTCCCGTTACCTGGGAGACCCGACCGTCGCGGTCGCATATTTCGGCGATGGCGCCACTTCCAAGGGGGACTTCCACGAGGGGTTCAACATGGCGGGGGTATTCCGGTTGCCGGTGGTTTTTATCTGCCAGAACAATCAATGGGCGATTTCCATTCCGCTGAAAGAGCAGACCGCCGCCGTCACCCTGGCGCAGAAGGCCATTGCCTACGGTTTCGACGGGGTCCGGGTAGACGGCAACGACGTATTCGCCGTCTACCGCGCCACCACCGAAGCGCTTGCAAAGGCCCGCAGCGGTGGGGGGCCGACCTTCATCGAGTGTCTCACCTACCGCATGGCCGACCATACCACCGCGGATGACGCCGCGCGCTACCGCCCCCCGGAAGAGGTGGCGGCCTGGCGGGCCCGGGACCCGATTCTGCGACTGGAGCGGTACATGGCAAAGCGGGGACTCTGGAGCGAGGAATATGGGCAGGAGCTGAAAAAGCGCACTACAGCTGTCATTGACGAGGCGGTGCGGGCCATGGAAGCCATCCCCTCACCCGAAGTGGCGGAGATGTTCGATCATACGTGCGCAACGCTCAGCCCACGGCAGGCCGGCCAGCTGAAGGAGCTCTGATATGGCGCAACTCAACATGGTACAGGCAATCAACCTCGCCTTGAGCCAGGAGATGGAGCGTGACAAGCGGATCGTCATCCTCGGGGAGGACGTGGGTCGGGATGGTGGCGTATTCCGGGTCACGGAAGGACTCCGGGAACGATTCGGAGCCGGACGGTTGATCGACACCCCCCTGTCGGAATCGGCCCTGGTCGGCGCCGCCATCGGCATGGCGGCCTATGGCCTGCTGCCTGTGGCCGAGATCCAGTTCATGGGATTCATCTACCCCGCTCTCGACCAGCTCTTTACCCACGCGGCCAGGTTACGGGCGCGCTCCCGCGGCCGATTCACCTGCCCGTTGGTGGTCAGGACCCCCTACGGCGGCGGCATCAAGGCGCCGGAGCTGCACGAGGAGAGCAGCGAGGCGCTCTTCTGCCACATGCCGGGGATCAAGGTGGTGGTGCCGTCAGGGCCGTACACGGCCAAGGGGCTGCTGCTCGCAGCGCTGCGCGATTCGAATCCGGTCCTCTTTCTGGAACCGACCAGGCTCTACCGGCTCATCAGGGAAGAGGTGCCGGAGGATGACTACACCATCCCGCTCGGCCGGGCGCGGCTGGCCAGAGAGGGGCAGGACGTGACGATCATTGCCTGGGGAAGCATGCTGGAACGGGTAATCAAGGCGGCCGCACCTTACGATGCGGAGGTAATCGACCTCCTCACCCTCAACCCATGCGACATGGAGACGGTGCTCGCATCGGTCAAAAAGACCGGCCGGGCGGTCATCGTCCACGAGGCGGTCAAGAGCGCCGGTTTCGGCGCCGAAATCGCAGCAACTATTGCAGAGGAGGCGATCCTCCATCTGCGCGCGCCCGTGCTGAGGGTAACCGCCCCCGACGTCACCATGCCGATGTCGAAGTTGCTGGACAGCTACCTTCCAACGCTGGAGCAGATCGGCAGCGCAATTGACAAGACGATGAGGTATTGACATGTCGCATGAATTCAAATTACCCGATCTCGGCGAAGGGATCGCCGAGGTGGAACTGCGCAGATGGCTGGTGAAGGAAGGTGACAGGGTCGCCGAGCACCAGATCGTGGTCGAGGTGGAAACCGACAAGGCCGTGGTTGAGGTGCCTTCCCCTCATAAAGGCACGGTTGCCCGGATTCACCGGCAGGAAGGCGATACGGTCAAGGTCGGTGAGCTACTGCTTGAGATTGCCGGAGAAACCGATCTGCAGCTGACTGACTCCGGCGGGCGCCCGCGATCGGTCGGCATCGTCGGTATCCTGCCTGAACCGGGAGATGAACCGGAAATACTGGCCACCCCGCTGGTGCGAAAACTGGCGAGGGAACGGGGGCTAGACCTTACGGGAATTCGCGGCAGCGGCCCGCGGGGGAGTATCACCCCTGAAGACCTGGAGTCGGCCGCGGCGCCGCAACAATCTCCCACCGAGGATTTCGGCCCGGTGGAACGGTTGCCGCTGCGCGGACTGCGTCGGACCACGGCGCGTAATCTCCTCGCTTCCCAGCGTCTGACGGCCTCTGTCACCACCATGGAGGAGGCAGACGTCACCGATCTCTGGCAGTTGCGTCAGCGAGAACAACAGACCGTGGAGGAGCGCGGCACCCATCTGACCTTTCTGCCGTTCTTCATCAAGGCCGTGCAACACGCACTGCGTGAACACCCCTCC
>Ga0209212_1000392_pt1 | contig 86787 bp, 87 predicted proteins | sample RifGroC2_FD_183996 | JGI IMG/M metagenome (GOLD analysis project Ga0209212, IMG submission 183996) | Groundwater microbial communities from Rifle, Colorado, USA - Groundwater C2 (SPAdes) (version 2) | ecosystem: Environmental > Aquatic > Deep subsurface > Groundwater | place: Rifle, Colorado...
ATCATTTCAATATCAAATTTCTTTGGACCAACTTGCCCATCAATAATCAGCACTATCTTTGAAGGCTTGTATTCATTATGTTCCAAATACCACATAATCATGCGGCGCATTTTTTCAGCTTGTTTCAATGAAGTTCTGGCATAGCCATATCCTGGAAGATCGACAAAATATGCCTTTTCATCAATCAAGAAAAAGTTTAGTTGAAGTGTTCGCCCGGGTGTTGAGGAAGAAATAGCCAAGCCTTTTACGCCTGTCAAAGCATTAATAACGCTGGATTTACCCACGTTTGAGCGCCCTACAAAGGCAATTTGTGGAAGTTTCTCTTTAAGGATTGGGTCTGACCCAACTACGCCCTTAACAAATTGTGCTGTTTTTATCATATTCATAGTGTATATATCCTAGCGCACTTATTATTTAATTACAACCAGTCATATTGACAATCTATCCGTTTTGTATTAATATATCTTGAAGTAAATAATATCCAAAAGGAGGAGAACCTAGTGGCGATCAAATACAGATATACCACCAGACAACAACGCATTTCTCAAAAGAAATTCCAAAATCTCCAAGAAAATGCTTTTCACCTTGGAGCGGAGATCCTCAGACTGAACCACTTTTTTGACCAAAGCACTGGCAAAAGAAAATCAGCCATCAAGAAAAGGCTAGCCGATTTTGTTGAAGATCTTAGCAACTTGCTTAACGACAATCCCAGGCTGCGAAAAAATTTTCCAGATCTGGCAGAACTGACAACAGGAGCCAGCCGGAAAATCATTTCAGATGCCAAGCCCAAGGGAAAACAAGAATTGGAAAGAATGGGTATTAAAATTGAACATTGAAGGACTCGACGCAATGCGAAGAGTCCTTTAATCTTTTTATATTATGAAGATTGAATATCCCTTAGTCTCGAAATATTGTCCTCATTTCCAGCAATTGGATGATTTGAATCCATATGAGGTTTGTTATTATCCTCCGCTTTCACAATCAATCCTTCAGCATTTCTAATATTCAAATTACTACGGAAAGTTATCCCTTTAGGTTCAGATGGAATTATGCTCTTAATACTGTTTCCAACACTTTTTTCAGATGATGAACTCCGTCCTTTACTCATAATCTCATCATATCTTTTTCTCCTGATTGCATTCTCATCAGCCATATTTGTTCTTGGCATTGATGTTCCAGTTGCTTTCTTTTCTCCATATGTCTCCAGAATTGCTTTTTTCGCGTAATACCCAATTCCAATTGTCTTTTTGACTGCGTTAACAAATTCCTTCTTTTTATAACCCTCTAATTTATTTGGATCTTTAGTGATTCCCTGTTTAGTCATTACATCTAAAACAGCATTCGCATCCCTCTTTAAACCTAAATGCTTCCCAATATCCCTATTTCGCACTAGGTTTTCCTTAAATGCATTTACTGTTCTAAAATTTTGTCCCAACATAAATTTATTTTAAAAAATAAAAGGGTATTAATACCCCAGGGCAAGCCCTGGACCCTTTGGGCTAACGAGGCAAGCCTCGAGGTATTAAACCTTTTGATGTCATCACTCGCTCGGAAACGAAAAATCATTTTCGTTTCGCTCGACTTCGTTCGACAATAAAAAGACGGGCTTTCATCCGCCTTCGTCGCTAACAGCAACTTCGGCGAGATAACACCCGTCTTTTTTAACTATTCAAGTATAGCACACTTTTTGACTTTTGTCCATCGCTTTAAAACACAAAAAAAGAGGCATTGCTGCCTCTTTTTTTATTGACTCAACGACTATTAACTAGTAGTTGTTTCGGCTTCCGTAACCACCGTTACCACCGCCATTGAAATCACGCCTGGGAGGACGAGCTTCCATTGGGCGAGCTTCATTTACAGTCAAAGTACGTCCTTCGTACTCTTTTTTGTCAAACATTTCGATTGCTGCTTGTGCTTCTGCATCAGAAGACATTTCAACGAATCCGAATCCTTTTGAACGACCAGTCATTTTATCATTGATGATAGTTGCTGATGTCACAGATCCTGCTTGAGCAAAAAGGTCTCGCATTTGATCTTCCGTAGTTGAATATGGAAGGCCACCTACATAGAGTTTTGTTGCCATAGTTTTTTTCGCTTTTGTGAACTTATTACCTCGTAAGGCGACCTCCTCTCTTAATTTTAACCACTTGGGCAAAACCAGTAAGACACTTACAATTAAGCCCAGTATACAGGAACTTGGCCAATATGTCAATGGGTAGTGAAACTACAAACGCTGCACTTTTTGCCTTATTTAAAAGATTTAAATAAAGAAATTTCGAATTTTTAATTTTGAATTTTGAATAAAATCTGAATGATTAAATGTTTGAGGCATTAAAAATTGAGACATTTTGAAATTTATTCAAAATTCAAAATTCGAAATTATAAATTTTTAGCAGCAGACTCTCCTGCTAAAAAGCCGGTGCTCCAGCAAAGTTGAAGATTGTATCCGCCAGTCGGACCATCTGCGTCCAGAACTTCGCCGGCAAAAAAAAGATTTTTAACAATTCTTGATTTCATAGTTTTGGAATCGATTTCCTTGGTAGAAACTCCTCCGCTTGTAACCATCGCTCTATCAAAACCAAATAAGGAATCCAAATTCATTTCCAAGTGCTTGAAAAGATTGACCAGATGCATACGCTCTTTTCTTGAAATTTTTGCGGCATGCTTTTCCAAATCTAAACCTGAATATCTAAACAGAAAATCCAAAAGTTTTGGAGAAAAAACATCTGCCAAACAATTATTCAATTTCTTGTCAGCATTTCTTTCAAAGTCCTTACGAACTATCTCATCAAGCTGCTCGGCCGATAAATACGGCTTCAAATCAATAACCAATTTGATATCGCTTTCATCCTTAGCTAAAACTTTACCAATTCCTCGGCTCATATTCAAAGCCAATGGACCAGAAAGTCCAAAATGCGCAAACATCAAATCTCCGCTATCTGAAAATTGTTTTTTATTATGTTGAAAAACAGAAATGGAAACAGAACTTACACTTACTCCTTGAAGTTCTCCAACCCAATCATCTGTTGTTTTAATAGGCACCAAAACCGGCTTCGGTTCGATAATCTTATGTCCCATTTTTTCAGCCCAGGCATATCCATCCCCCATTGAACCTGTCGCAGGATATGACATTCCGCCAGTTGCGATGATAACATTTTTCGGATAAAGTTCGCGTTTTTTCAGTTTGATTTTCACAATCTCATTCTCACTATTCAAAGAAAAATCCACCACGTGGGCTTTATATAGAAAAGTGATGCCGTTTTCTTTGGCAGCTTTTATCAAGGCTTCGAGCACATCTTGCCCTTTGTCACTAACAGGAAAAACTCTTCCGCTTTTTTCTACTTTTGTTGGCACTCCATGACCCTCGAAAAACTCCCGAACATTTCCTGGACGAAATGCTCCGAATGCTGAAAGCAAAAACCTACCATTTTTGTAGAGATTAGAAAGTTCAACGATATTATTCTCGTCTTGTGTCATATTACAGCGTCCTCCGCCTGCCATTAAAAGCTTTTTGCCGGGTTCTTCTTTCTTGTCAACCAAGGCGACTCTGGCGCCTTTTTGTGCAGCCCTAATAGCCGCCATCATCCCAGCAGGACCTGCTCCAATCACAACCACGTCAAATTGCTCTTCGATTAATTTTTTCATTTTTCCTACAAATGTACAAATTTGCTACAAATATACGAATATACAAATGCAAACTCAACAATAACCGTAATTAATTTACAAGCAACAATAACACACAATAATAGAAATAGCAAGAAGGCGTGCCTCAACACACCTTCAAAGAAACTTTATGCGTGCTTTAATATTATTTCGATTTTTCTCTGATTCTATTTAATTCTGCCGCATCTTTTTGTTCACCTTCTTCCCTTATTTCAATTAGGCTTTTTTCTGAACCAAGAGGAAAAGATTCATCGTTCATCGCAAAAGCAGTTTCTTGTTGAAGCCCTAGTCCTGTTTCCTTATTTTTCCCCAAAAGTTTATCTTTCAGTGATCGAGTTTTATTTATATCTTTAGCAAGTATATCCATTGCTTCCTGCTCAGCTGCAGTTTCCTTAGAAATAAACCCGCCACCATCGGCCTTCACGTAATCGCCACGCATAATTCGTGGCAATTCAGAATGTTTAGCGTCTTTAAATTTTTCATTTCGCGGATCAAATCGCGATGGTTTGAGCGTTTCTCCTTCTCTCATATTTTTGTTTTTATTTTTGATTAATTAATTTAAAAAAAATAAAAAGACGGGCTTTCACCCGTCTTTCTTATATCTAAATTTATTATAGCACAGAAAATCCTACTTTGCAAGTCTAAGTTCCAATTTCTTAACTCTCTTTTCCAAATCTCTTATTTCAAATTTGAAAGCAACTTCAGTCATCCGCAGCTTTAAATCCTCCATATCTCTTTTGACTTACTTAATTTCGCTTTCCAAATCGTCAAATCTTTCATGAATTGCCAAGAACTCACCTTGCATCATAGTGGCAAGATTTTCGATTTTTTTGTCAGTGTTTTTATCAGATCTTTCAAATTCCTCTTTCATCATCACTGCCAAATCTTCAATTGTTGTTATTTTTTTCTGCTTCATACCACTAATACTATCACCAAAATCGAGCCTATCAAACAAGACGAGTGGCCTTTACATTTTTTCGTTCTCGTGTTATTCTGCATTGTCTAAGAAGCTAAAAAGCTAATGCCTAAAAAGCTATTATGTTAATCGACGATATTAAAATTGAAGTTTCAGCAGGACACGGCGGCAAGGGATGCGTTGCGTTCAACAAGAACCTAATGAGTCTCGGTCCTGCCGGAGGAAGCGGAGGACACGGAGGAAGTGTCATTTTTGTTGGCGTCTCAGATCTTAACGCCCTAAACCAATTTCGTTTTAGAAAGCAAGTTAATGCTGAAAACGGCCGCGAAGGAAAGGGTCAATTTTGCGATGGTCCAGATGCTAAAAATGAAATGATAAAAATTCCGGTTGGGACAGTGATTAATAATCTGACAACAGGAGAATCTCAGGAAATCACCAAGGTTGGCCAGGAAATTTTGATCGCCAAAGGTGGACGAGGAGGTCGTGGTAATTTTCAATTCCGCGGATCAAAAAACACCACCCCAAAAGAATTTGAAGAGGGTAAGCCTGGGCAAGAATTTGAACTAAGACTGGAACTGAAAATGATTGCCGATATCGGATTCGTTGGACTTCCCAATCTTGGAAAATCCTCTCTTCTGAACGAACTTACGAATGCAAACGTGAAAGTTGCAAATTATCAATTCACAACACTGGAACCTAATCTTGGAGTTTACAACAGTTTGATTTTGGCTGATATTCCTGGACTTATTGAAGGTGCCTCTGACGGAAAAGGACTTGGTATAAAATTCTTAAAACATGTTGAGCGTACAAAAATCATTTTTCATTTTCTTGCGGCTGACAGTGAAGATATTACAGCAGACTACAAAACCATCAGGGCTGAACTTGGATCTTTCAACCCAACACTATTGGAAAAACCTGAATACATCGTAGTTTCCCGCTCCGACACTGTAACTCCTGAAATTTTAAAAGAGAAGCTGAAGGAGGCAAAGAAAATAAACAAGAAAGCTATTCCGATATCGATTCACGATTGGGACGAAATTCAAAAGGTGAAAAATATTTTGAATGAACTTGAAAAAGAAAAATAGGACTCTTATAGGCAACAAAAAACTGAGCAATATGAAGCTCAGTTTTTTTGTTATCTAAAAATTTTTGATTCTTAGTTGTTCGAATTTTTTTCACTCGGTTCAAAGTGTTGCAGCATTGCATTCACAGCCCAAAGTACTAAACTGAAAAGAAGCGCCCAACCAAAACTTTCCACATGAAAATCGGGAACAATCCTGCTTGTCAGCATAACAAGCGCGGCATTGATAACAAAAGTGAAAAGTCCGAGAGTCAGAAATTGGATTGGAAGTGAAAGCAAAATTAGAATTGGTCTGATAATTGTGTTGAAAAATCCAAGCACAATTGCAACAATCAAAGCCGCAAAAAAACCTTTCAGAACTATTCCCGGCAGCAAATATGCGGTTATCACGATTGCCAAGGCTGAAAGAAACCAATGAAATAAAATTTTCATAAAATTTATAATAAATAATTACGTCTTTTTGAAGTATACCATGCAAGAATAAGAACTTACATATAACATGATCTCGAGTAATCGGTAATCAGTCATCGGTCATCAAAATTCACAGTTGCGATTACTGATTACTGATGACTGATTACTCTAATTTTATTTCACATTATTTTCCTCTAGGTATTTCTTAATTATTTCTTCAACTTCTGTTGAATTATTTGTTTCCATCAATTTTGCACGAAGTTCCTTGGCGCCATCAAACCCGCTAACATACGCTTTGAAATGTTTTTTCATCACATGAAATCCTTTGATATTTTTGCTGGAAATTTCTTTTTCAAAAAGTATAGTATGTTCAATCATCACTTTAAATCTTTCCGAAAGTGGAATATCGTTGATATCTATTTTTTTATTAAAAAACCATGGGTCGCCAAAAATGCCGCGACCAACCATGATTCCATCAACTCCCGATTCTTTGGCTTTTAAATTTCCATCTTCCAAATTTTTGATATCGCCGTTTCCCAAAATCAAAACTCCGCTTCCTTCGGCTATTTGAGCGGCGCGCGCAATCACATCCCAATGGGCATCGACTTCTGACATTTCTTTTTTAGTTCGCCCATGAATAGTAATAGCTGCAGGTTTTTCAGCCAAAAGTTCCGGGAGCCAAGTTTCAATTTCATTTTTATTGAAACCAATACGCGTTTTCACGCTTACTGGCATCTCCCCAGCACCTTCTTTGGCTGCTCGAATAATCTCGCGTGCCAACTTCGGATTTTTCATCAGAGCAGATCCTGCGCCTTGTTTGATCACATTCTTATCAGGACATCCCATATTGATGTCTAGACCGTCAAAACCAAGTTCTGCAACCAAAGACGCTGCAATTTTGATGTTCTCAGGTTTTGCACCAAAAATTTGCGCCACAATCGGACGCTCATTTTCATTAAAGTGAAGTTCTTTAACTAAAACTTCCCTACCCCTTTCATTTGCCAAACCATCCGCGCTCACGAATTCTGTATAGGTAACATCAGGCTTTCCATGTTTAGCCAACATTTGACGCTGCGCAAAATCAGTCACATCCGCCATAGGCGCCAAAACAAAAAAAGGCTTCTTCAATTTTTCCCAAAAATTATTCCTAGACATAAATTAAAAAATATCGTAACGATACAATAAAATGAATAAATTCCCTTTAAAAATCAAAAGTCATCAGTCACAGGTCATCAATCATCAAATACAAAGATGACTGACTACTGATTACTGATGACTTAAGTGTAAAGAAAATGCAATAAAATGCAAGAATAATTCCAAATTATAGCATCAATATAAAATAACTACTCTCCCGTTGTTGTTCCACCATTCGCCTTCTTGAATCCCACCTTCCAGTTCGGTTCATATTCATTATCATATTCATCTTTCACAACGACAGTTTCACCCTTCATCAAAGTAGATAGCGCGATATCGTTCATCATTTCCTTTTCTGTTTCAACTTCTCTTTTCAAGTCTTCAAATTTTTCGTAAGCGCGACCAAGCTGCATTTGAATTCGAGTTTCAATTTCTTTTTTCTTTTCACGAAGTGTGGCTATTTTTTCCACAATTTCTTCGTATTCATCCGCCTGCACAAGCGCGTCTTTATACATGTCGCGCAAATCTTTTTGCTCTTTTTTCATTTCACGAATGTGATTGAAAACATCTTGGATATTCTGCATAATTTAACTCATAACCTATAACTTATAACTTATAACATGCATCATGTTATTAGTTATTAATAATAAGTGTTTGGTAATTAATTAATTCAACGTTTTTCCATCATAGCATATTTCTAAATCTTTAAAAAGAGCAAAAAAACCCTGGAAAAATTCCAGGGATTAATTTTTAATTATTGTTTGTATCTTGTTTCTTGTAATTAGTTACTAGTTACTGATTACTAGTTACTATCTATAAGTATTCATTCATCGCACTATAATAAAAATCCACATCATTGATCCATTTTTTCTCACTAAGTGATTTTGGTTGATCCTGACAACCGTAACCACATTTCCAAACAATCATATCGGAAGGTGTATCTATGTCCTCCTCTTCAACTAATTGATCTATGCGCTGAGCTACCGTTTCTACAGCTTCCTTAGGAGAATCGAAACAAGTATGTCCTCCTGAACCCATTTTTTCAGCCTTCAAACGGAATCCCCAATAATTGAAACAATCTTGTCCATCCAGAACTGGTTTTCGTTTTCCCCAAGCACTTTCCTTTTTTGCGATTGCCACTAAAAACATGGCTGTCTTAGGATCTTTTTTTAAAATATACGGCATCATCTTTGCAATAGGATAACCTTCAGTCATTTCAGTGATTTCTTTTTCCAGTGGAGATTGTTTTTTTATTTGTGGCGGTTGATTATAGGCATCACTTTCCGCTGGATCGCTCAGTGATTTCAGTTGAGAAGCAAGCACGAAAGTAGCCATAAAAATAATCAGGAGAATGAGCACTAAAATACGAGCATGAATTGAATTCAAATTACCAAGAGTAAAAAGCGACTTCGTGGTCTTGCGAATTCTTTTAATCATTTTAACCCTTGAGACAGCCTTAATCTTTTTGGCTACCTTTGTGGTTTTGATCATAATCGCAGTTTTAGCTTTCTTAGCCTTAACTAACGCTTTTGATTTTTTTGTAGTTGCTTTTTTACGCATACTTTTTGCCACAATACTTCCTTTTTAATTTTTTATTTTTATTTTTATTGGCTTTACTAAGCCATTTAGGCATAAAAACAAAGCAAAAACGGGCTTTCACCCGTTTCTACTCTATCTATTCTTATAAATCCATTATACACCCAAATTAAGAAAAAAGCAATAGCTTAAGTCATTTAATCATATAATCATACAAACATGACAACATCAGACACGAAAAATTGGAAGGAAATTTATTTCAAATCAAAGCCGTATTAATTAGGATAGGAATAATTTAATACTGACTAATATGGAAATTGATTATAAAAAAGATCAGCACTTCTGGCATTTCATTACTTCAACAATTTATTTAGCACTCATCATTCTTATGATTGTATCTTTAAACAAACTCGGAAAAATTCCAAATCATATTCCAACTTTTGATTTTTTTATGCTAGCTCTGGCAACATTCAGAATCACTAGACTCTTGGTTCATGATTTGGTTTCAGACTTTGTGCGCGACGCATTTTCAGATGCAACCTATGGGCTAAAATTGACGCTGCATGACCTTTTAGATTGTCCCTGGTGCACAGGCGCCTGGGTTTCACTATTTGTTGGCTTTGCATACTTCACAACTCCCCTTGCCTGGCCAATACTTCTTATTATGGCAGTGGCGGGATTTGGAACATTGCTAACTATTTTAGCGAGCTTAATGATGGTTTCACTTAATGGAAAGTAAACATGAGTCATTATTTGATTTTATATGTTTTTTTGTTATTATAATATAAATGCTTTTTAATTCTAGTTCGAGGAGGCAGCATGAAAGGAGCGATTAGAATTACGACCGTAAAAGTGAGGCAAAAAGAGGGATGTTCCTTGAAAAAAGGTAGTCCTGAGTGCACACGAAAACGAAGTACTGGTAACAGCCCAAAGTGCAAAAGATGCAAAAAGAAATAACAGAGCACATCGATGCAAAAAAAAACGGAGACCCCACAGGCCTCCGTTTGTTATTTTCTATAACTAAAGATATTTTCTTTTTTGAAGTTCGGCGGGCAGGTATTCTTGCCCCTCACTATCTTCGACTGGCGTGTATTTATAGCCTTTTCCGTATCCTAATTTTTCCATGAGCTTAGTTGGTGCATTGCGAATATGCATCGGCACTGGCAGGTTTCCATATTCTTCAACATCTTTCCTGGCTTTATTATACGCGAAATAAGTTTTCACACTCTTGGGAGATTTAGACATATACACCACTAGCTGTGCCAGATGCACACTGCATTCCGGCATGCCTAATTTATGACAGGCATCGAAAACATTATTTGCCAAAACCAAAGCGAAGTTGTCGGCTAGTCCGACATCTTCAGACGCAAATCTCAAAAGCCTTCTTGCAACATATGTTGGCTGTTCGCCGCCTTCCAACATTCTCGCCAACCAATAAAGCGCTGCGTTTTCATCGCCGCCTCTCATCGACTTATGAAGAGCTGAAATTATATTATAATGCTCCTCGCCAGCCTTATCGTAATAAAGATGCGATTTCTGAATAACCTGTCTTATGACTTCGCGTGTTATTTTTTTATTTTGAGCTGAAGCCAAGTCTAAAGTATTAAGCCCCATGCGTGCATCACCATTAGAAAGCAAAGCGATTTCCTTGATCATCTTTTCATCAATTTCTATTCCCATCTTTCCCAGTCCCCTTTCCTCATCAGAAAGAGCGCGGGAAATTATTTTTTCCATATTTTCCGGTTCAAGTTTTTTTAGCACGAGCACGCGCGTCCGCGAAACAAGCGCACTATTAACTTCAAAGCTTGGGTTTTCAGTCGTTGCGCCAATCAGCGTTACCAATCCATGTTCCACATGCGGCAAAAGTGCATCTTGTTGGGATTTGTTCCAACGATGGATTTCATCCACGAATAAAATGGTTTTCTTTTTTTGCCACTCGTTTTCTTGAGCTTCAGCAATAACTTTTCTTAATTCTTTTATTCCACTAGTTACCGCGCTGATTTGAATGAATTCAGATTTTGTTTCGCCTGCTATGATTGAAGCTAAAGTCGTTTTGCCACTTCCTGGCGGTCCCCATAGAATCATTGATGGCACGCGGTCTTCCTTTATTGCACTTCTAAGAAATGATCCCTCTCCAACTAATTCATCCTGACCGAAAAATTCCTCAAGGGTTTGAGGACGCATTCTATCAGCCAAAGGTGCATTTTGAAGCAATGATTGTTTTTTCATATTGAATTTCCGATTCTCAGTGCAGCCCAAATTCCAACGAAAGCGCCAATTGTTGAAAAAATTATTGAAGAAAAAGAAAAGACACTCCCACCCCAAAGCATTGGGATATAGGCACCAATCCAAGATCCAATTATTATGCATAGCCAAATAAACCACCTCGGAATCATATATTTCAATTCATTATTACTATATAAGCAATCTAGCATATCTTTTTGAAATACAAAAATCATACTCGCTCCATAGCTCTGCCAATCGAAATATCCATTTCTGCTGCAATATCAGCCAATTGCGGATTTTCAGCTCCACCCATCGAGTCACTTGCTAATTCGGAGCACACCCAGATTTCTCCAAATTCTTCGTAAATGGCGATTTGAATTGGAAGAAATATTCCAGCTTCTTTTTGTGAAATTAAAATACGATGAGTAAAAGCTGGGTTTAAAACGCCCAACAATATATAACTTTCAAACTCAACACCAAGAGCATCTTTCAATATCGCTCGCATGTTAAATTCAGTCAAAACTAAAAATCCTTCATTGGAAAGTTCTTTTTTAATATTGGCTATACTTTGAGCAAAGGGCAATGTAACTTTTTTCTTTAATCCACATTTCATATCTTGCAAAAGGAAATTAAATTAATGCCTGTTTGCTAAAACATTTTTCTTCTCTTCAAATTCCTCCTTGTTTATTTCTCCTTTGGCATAGCGCTCCTTCAAAATTCTCATTGCCTCATCATCCTTGTTCCTATTTCCGTATCCATAACCATTTTTCTCCGTAAAATATTTAACCAAAGTAAAAATAGCCCAGATGATAACACCCCAGAAAATTAACATAAAAATCCACCCGAAACCGAATCCGTACATCATATTTGGATAATCATAGCGGTACATCATATATTCTCGCCTCCTTTCATGTAATTATTTAAAATTATACACATAAAGTAATACGTCTTAGCGAAAATAAAATTCTATACATAATTAATAACAATCTTCATACAATTACTCGTCGATTATTGCAGTCCAATTTTAGCAACAAAAAACATGCCCTGCCTTTGGCATGTTTTTGACCAGAAACTCAGCTCTTCAGAAACCCAATTTTTCCTTCACTATAATAATTGTAATGCGGCCAAGCGAAACTTCCTTATTTACTATCAGCAACTTATTAACACCGCTGCCCATTCCATAGGCTTTCATGGCACGTTCGTTTTCAAGTGGAAAAACATATTCATAGATACGCTTAAGACCTTCTTCCATATCCTTAACAATTTTTTGTGAACCTACAATCCAAATAACGTGGCTAGATCCATACACATAAGCTGGCAATTGACTTCCGGTCGCTGATGCGATCATCACCTTACCATCTTCCGTCACAGCATGCACGCTTCCAATAACCCAATCGGGAGCTGCTCCGAGTTTTTGGGTTTCACTGACTTGAGTTTCCCTATTCATTGAGGAAAGTTTTTCTCGAACACTACTATAATTTCCATTCTCGTTTATTTCTTTTGAAATCCCAATAGTATCAAGAGTTACGGATGTCATAGTCATAACTTCAGCTCTCTTGGGAAGCATCCTGAGAACCATTTCTTTCGCTTCAGTGGCAGTTTCCACCACCAAAGCTTCGAATCCATTTCCATTCAAAGATTTGATTGAATTCTGGATTGATTTCTCATCCGCTAAAATACTATACAGTTCTTTCTCATTCATAATAATTGTAAAAATCTAATGAGGATAATTCAAAAGATTTTTGAATATTAAGTTTTCAATGTCTACTGTTATTACACCTAAATACAATAATTCCATTCAAACCAAAATATTTGCGAAGTACTTTTGTAGTAAAAATATGTATTGCAAATTTATGCCAGAGTATCAAAAAACTTTAAAAAAGGAATTCTTAAAAGTTAAACGTTCAGTTTCGGGGCTGGGTCTTTTTACCACGAAAAACATACCCCGAGGAACATTTATTATCGAATATACCGGAGAACTTATACCTACGCGACAAACAGGCGCCAGTGGCGGTAAATATTTATTCAAAATTAATTCACGCTGGGCTATCGACGGAAAAGGAAGAGAAAACTTAAGCCGCTATATTAATCATTCTTGCAAACCAAACTGCGAGGTGCAGATAAACAGACGGATGATATTAATATATGCGCTTCGTGACATTGCCGAAGGTGAAGAACTTAGCTACGATTACGGAGCTGAATATTTTTTAACTCTCATAAAACCCAACGGCTGCAAATGCCCCTATTGCCAATTGAGAAAATTAATTACATCTTAAGAATTCATTCTCCCACATGATGAAGAATATTAGCTTCCAATTTTTTAATACTATCTTGAAGTCGATCAAAATCATCCCAATCACCTTTTTCTAAACAGTTAGTCTGAAAGGCCACTAAATACTCCAATTTTTTAAGCATTTCAAATTTAGACATTTTTGTTTTTTCAAGGCACACACATTAAATACCCTATTCACCCGTTTAAAATATGATAGTAACGCGTAAGCCCTAATTAATTTTTACTCGCTCGCAAACAATATTCTGTTTCTATTTTTGCATTTTGGCAATGAGCTTTTATTCACTCGCTCGGAATTTGAAAGATTACTTTCAATTCTCTCGACTTCGCTCTAAAATAAAAAAAATACCTTATTGATTAGATAAAATATTTTCATTGTCCCCTCTAAAGTAATGTGGGCCCAGCAAAATATCCAGATATTCATTTTTAAGCACCATATCAGTATACATGATAAAATGCAAAAAGTCAAGGTTTTGTACTTGAAGGGTACATAGGTAACACTTGCATTGAATTATGGAAATTTATGGGTGTAGCATAAGCTAGGGTTTCATGGGGACGCCTGAAATTGTATTCTATCAGCCATTCAGTGAGCTTAAGGTTAAACTTTTCGGTATCAGCAGTGAAATTGCCAAAGTTTACAAATTCGTGTTGGAGAGTCTGATTGAAACGCTCATTGACTGCATTGTCTTTAGGAGTTCTTGGACGCGACCAGTAATGATTCAGATTTAATTTATCACAGGCTGTTTCAAAATATCTGTGAAACTCCGATCCATTGTCTGTCTGGATGTTTTGGATGTTACCGTTAACGAGATACAGCAAGCGATTCAGGAAATCTGCAGCATTGAGTGAATTAATATTTTTGTACATTCTAGCAAATGCAACCTTGGAATGGAAATCAATTCCTGTGAACACATAGCGCTTATCATTTTCTCTTCGTAGTTGAACAGTGTCTAGACAAAGCAGAAATCCGCTTTGTTTTTGTTTTTGCAGTTTAGTGATACGCTCCTTTTTCTTAGCTTTTAAGCGCTTTCTAGTGATTCTTTGGGTTCTTACTCGGTTGGGATAGAGATTGTGTTTTAGGATGACATTTTGAATCTTCCAGCTAGACACCCACTCGCCATACTCCTGTAGGTAGAGTTTTTCCAGCTTAAACTTTGAATAGCAGAGATTTCTTTTTCTAAGAGCCACAACCCTGTCTTCTTCGACCTGGGTAATTTCACGCTTTCTTGTGTTGATTGGGGCTTTGCTTTTGTCTTCCAAGGAGAACAAGTTTTCTGGGTCAAAAATGTTATGCCATTTGTAGAAGATTTTTCTGGAAATTCCGAAGTGTCTGCAGGTCTTGGATGCATTCTCGCACTGGCGATAGTAGTCCATCCATTTGAGACGATTCCTAGCGCTCTTGGATAGTGTTGAGTATTTATCTAAGTTGTATACCATACGATAGATTTGAACAAGGTCTTCAACAATATGAAAACCTTTCCAATTTGTTAATCTATCGTCATTTCTAGCATCAAAAAGGCTTTTTGATAACATACTTCTTAATTTTAGAAGTGTTACCTATGTATCTCATCATGGACAGGTTTTATCGTCTGTAAATGCATTTAGATTTTATTTTTCTACTTATTTGCCTTAGCTAAAAGAAATTATGAAAGATAAAAGGTATCATACCCCAGGGCAGAGCCCTGGACCCTTTGGGCCCACGCAGCAGAGCTGCTAGGTATTAAACCTTTTGGTATCTGCGCTCCCGCCCGCTTCGATACGCGAAGCGTTTCGGGCAGGCGTTCAGAAATGAAAAATATTAATTTTTCATTTCGCTCACTTCGCTTGATAATAAAAAAATAAAAAGGTATCAATACCATTTTATTTTTCACAAAAATATTGACAGGGATCAATCCAACTAGAAAGTTGTTCCCTATTTTTAACGTATCCCAGAATATTGATTGCATTTCCTTTATGAATTGCCAAATGTAAATGTTTGCGTTCGCCGTCTGTCTGAGCACTATATCCTTTTCCAAGAATTGCCAGGTCATCTCCAGCATTTAGCCTATCTCCAGAATCATGTTTAATGCTTTCTAAATTTAAATGACCATAAACAACTACTACTGGTGCATCTTCAAGTTGACATTCCTGCGTAGCCACGCCTCCATAACCGCTTGCAAACCTCTTTGAAAGCAATCTTCCTGTACAAATAACCTTAACAAAAACGTCAGACTCTTCCTCTCCCGGAAAAATTTCAAAATCAACGCCGGTATGATATCCTTGAAACTTTTCAGGCTGCACGGGTGAATTTTTCGGCGTCACATATATTCCAAAATTTTTCTTAGTAACTCTTTCACTTGCCTTTTCAATAGGCTCAGAGAAAACGATAATCTTTGAGATTTCATCTAAATTTCCTTCATTTTGCTCTATTTTGATATCGTTAATAAGAGCCTGGTCCTCTTTTGCCTTATCCATTTCCTTCCTATTCATAATAAAGATTGCAAAAACAAGGACAAGGATGATAGAAAAAAATAAAGATACTTTTTTCATATTATTTTTAAACAAAAAATTCAGAGTATTTTTCTCGAAATTTAGCGACTTTTGGTGCCACCACTAATCGGCAGTAGGCATTTTCAGAATTTTTAGCGAAATAATTCTGATGATAATCTTCAGCTGAATAAAATTTTTCAAGTTTTTTAAGCTCCGTTACAATGAATTTATTTTCATAAAGATTTTTTTCAGCTATTTCTCTTAAAACTTTATCCGCCGTATTGTATTGATTTTCGTCATTAAATAAAATAATTGAGCGATATTGGGTCCCAATGTCACTTCCTTGGCGATTTAGGGTTGTCGGATCATGGATTGAAAAAAATATATGTAAAATATCTTCCAAGGAAATTACTGTGCGGTCAAAAGTTATCTTAACAACTTCAGCAAAACCAGTTTTTCCCGAAGAAACTTGTTCATAAGTTGGTCCGCTCACAGGCATATCCAAATCTAATCCTCCTGCGTAGCCAGAAACAACTGACTTAACGCCCTTAACGCGCAAATAAACTGCCTCCAAACACCAAAAGCAACCACCTCCTAAAACAATAGACTCTAATTTATATTCTTTGTTGCTCATAAAACAACGCTGGAATTCAATGTCATTCCCGACCAGATCTGGTCGGGAATGACATTGAATATTTAGCCTTGAAATTTAGCGATACTGAGTTAATGCAATATCTTTTACCTGATGGAGCTGGTCCATCATTGAAAACATGCCCCAGATGCGACTGACAGCGCGCGCATCTTACTTCAGTACGTTTCATGCCCAGACTATCATCTTCCAATTCTTCAACATTTTCGCTGTCTATTGGATTAAAGTAACTAGGCCAACCAGTTCCTGATTCAAATTCTGTCTCACTGGAAAAAAGTGGTAGATCGCAGGCCGCACAATAAAATATGCCTTTCCCTGAATCTTTTTTGAGCCAAGCGCATGAATATGGATCTTCTGTTCCTTTTTCTCTCATAACATGAAATTGCTCCGGCGTGAGAATTTTTTTCCATTCTTCTTCTGTTTTAATAATTTTTTTCATTGCTTTTATTATCAATACAATCCTATAGTTAATACGCTTTGAAGATATCATTCTTACAAACAAAAAAAGCGGCCTATTGCCGCTCCTGCTCCTTTTTAAATCTCATTGCTGTCCAATCATTGTCAATCGAAATCAAACTGACAATTTGATAGCCTATTGAATTCAATGATTCCCAGCCTTTTTCTTGCGAAAGCTCACTGGTATATGTTTTGGAAGATTTCTTAGGATAGGCAAACCATACAATAGCACCCTTTTCTGAATTTTTTTCCAAAATAACAGCGTGTTTTTCGACTTCTTTCGATGTACGTACAAAAACCAACGCAAAATTTATTCTCTCATCTCCCTGCACTGTTCTTTTTACTTTAACTATTTTTCCAATATCCCATAAAACTGATAGGAATTCGCGCGGAGCATTAAAAACAAAAATCTCTTTTTGATTTTTGCAATATAATTTTTTCAATAAATTGTTCAGATTGCTTTTGTTCATTATGTTATTTTGTAATATATTTCACGGCCGACTCGAGAGGGAAAGGCAAGAAAAAATGATACGAGCATTAAATTCAGACAAAAACACATGATTTTATTTATCCTTCGTAAACTCTGGTCGCTTAATTAATGCTCGTGCAAGTCGTCCATTTTTGATCTTTCGCTTAGCATTATTCTTGGCTTTTTCCTGTGCAAATTCAGTTTGCTTTTCCCATGGCTCAAGCTCTCGCATTCCAGGAGTGTCAATCAAAATGCCGCCAGAAGATAAAAGAAACATTTCTCTTTTGGTGGTTGTGTGTCTTCCTTTGCTGTCATTAACACGCACTTCCTGAATTTTTTGCAAATCAATCCCCAAAAGAGCATTGGCGAGGGTAGATTTTCCCACACCAGAAGATCCAACAAAAACTACAGATTTTTCACTTATCAAATTTTTCACTTCAGCCAAGCCATGCCCAGTTTTTGCGCTCACTAAAAATATTTCTCCACCGGGATTTTCAGCTAAAACATCGGCTTTTTTTTCTGTTGGATTTTTAATCAAATCACACTTATTCAAAAGCACAACAGGATGCGCTCCCCCATTTTTCACGGCTTCCATATATCTGTTTAATCTTTCCAAAGAAAAATCCGCGTCTAGCCCTTGCATGATAAACACAATATCAATATTTGTCGCAATAATTTGCTCTTCTTGTTGTTTATTAATTTCACTGCGATCTTTGGAAATACGCCGCCTAGAAAGTTTGGAAAATCTTGGCAAAATACTTTCAATTACAGCCTTTTGCTCACCTTGAAGTTTTACAATATTCACCCAGTCTCCAACCTTGGGATAATCACTTTCTTTTTCAGCTTTTTTGATGAACTTCCCCTGCACAATTCCTTCCAATTCTCCAAACTGCGAATACAGCAAATAACCGCCCCTGTTTTCCACAGCTACGCGCGCGATATTTTCCAAAGAAAAATTTTCTATATTTTTTTGTGATTGGCTGTATCTACGCCAGCCCAATATTTCTAAATCCATAACTTGTTCATATTGTCTAGTTTACCACAACCGTCATCTAAACAAAAAACCCTCCGAAAAGGGTTTTTTGATAATTTTGAATATACTAAAAAGTATAGACTAGATTCGTGAAACGTTGATAGCGTTAGGTCCTTTCGGGCTTTCGCTAACTTCGAATTCAACGCGTGCTCCTTCTTGCAATTCATTGAACTCAGCGTTCTGAAGTTCTTTTGCATGGAAGAAAAGATCCTTGTCACCACCATCTGGAGTGATGAATCCGAATCCACGATCAGTCAATCTTTTGATTGTTCCTTGTGTCATTGCGATTGTATTGTTTTAAGTTAAGTGCAGGTGTGGGCTTTGTTGCGGTATAAGCTCGACGAAACTACGCTAGCATACCTCTTGCTGCATATTAATACTAGCATATGGAGCAGAAAAAGTCAATGGCTAGCTATAATTTAGGCCTCTTTTTCAGCCCAAACATCTTGGCGCCATTTTGCGACAACCGCATATTTTTGGCACCACTGATACGACTTTATCTGTCCAAATCTAGAATCTCATCAATCCTAACTTGCTCGACAAATTCATTTACATGCGAAACCAAGATCATAGCTCCTTCGAATTTGCTAAGCGCTTCGGCAATAATTGGAAGATGGCGGAAGTTTATGTGGTTGGTCGGCTCATCGAGAATCAATAAGCCTGGCTGCTGAAGCACAAGTCGCGCGAAAGCCACCAATCCCTTTTGACCCTCACTAAGTGTTCCGATTTTTGAATTTATCATTTTGCTGTCAATCAAAAATCCTGATGCTACCGAGCGAAGCTGCTGCTCGTCAGTCCTATTCATGATGTTTGCCAATGATTCATAGACGGTATCATCGAAATTCATAGTAGAAAAATCTTGGCGATAATATCCAACGCGTACACCTTCCGCAATTTCAGAGCCTTCAGCCTTGCCAGCAGCTAAAGATTCAAGCAAGGTGCTTTTTCCGATTCCATTGGGACCGGACAAAAGAAGATGTTGATTCTTTTTGAGAACAACATTTGCCTCCATCGGATATGGATGATGGTTCTTGATAACCGTTAGCGATGTTATTTTCAAAAGTTGTCCTCCTAAATCGTTCTGAGCAGGAATTGTAAAGGCCCTGATGGCCTTATCTTCCTTTCTGACATCAACCTTAGCTTCTTCCATTTCCTCAGCCTTCTCGCGCATTCTACGAGCAACCAGACGCATCTTACCTCCTTTATTTGCAAAAAAGTTTGCCTTCTCCTTGTTGGCAATTATTTCTTTTTCATATTGAGCATTTTTCATCTTTTCTTTTTCGATGCGTGCAACAATTTCAGCCACCACTACATAATAATCTCCCAGATATTGATCAACTTTTTGAGTAAAGACATCCAAATACAAAACTCCATCCGTGAAGGCGTTCAAGAAATCAGCATCATGCGAAATCACGATGCAAGTTTTCTGATATCCAACCAAAAATTCAGTAAGATGAGCGATCCCACCTTTGTCCAAATTATTTGTAGGCTCATCCAGAATAAGCAAGTCAGGATTCTGAATCAAAGCTGAAGCCAAAAGTAATCGTGCTTGTTGTCCACCAGAAAAGGCGCGGATAATTTTATCATGAGGCGCTTTCAAATTCACAACGTCCAAAACTGCATCGATTTTTGGATCAATGTTATATATTTTTTCATCAAAACATTTTTCAAAAAATTCTTTTACGGTCAAATCAAGCTGGTCGCGCGGAATAACCTGTTTCGCATAAGCAATCTTTAGTCTGTCATCCAAAAAAATAGAACCGTCATGCGCTTTGAGCTCACCAGTAATCAAATTCAAAATTGTGCTTTTTCCAGCGCCATTCTGTCCCATTAAGGTCATTTTCGTGCCTCTTCTAAGCGAAAAAGACACCTCATCCAAAATGGGCTTATCATGTCCGTATTCAAACGAAACCTTATTAAATCTAACTGCAACATCATTATTTGCCATATATTTTTAATAGCTTTTTAGGCATTAGCTTTTTAGCTTTTTAGGTAATAAATAAAAAAAATCCAATGAAAAAGTCACTGGATTAATATTCTAACACATTACAGAAAAAAGAAAAGGGGCAGGGATCCTTCCAATTCAATCCCTGCCAATAGTAAGTTTATCTAAATTTGTTTTACGCTTTAATAAACTTTTCTTTTGATACTTTGCAAATCGGACAGTTGTCAGGTAGTTCGCCGTCAAAAAGGTTTCCGCAGACTGGGCAGACATGATATTCTTTAGCTTCAATGTCTTCACCTGCTTCTACCTTTGCGAGTGCGGCAGCAAATTGTCCTTGGTGAATTTTCTCAACTTCATTTGCTCCCGTGAAACTCATTTCAGCGGCTTTTTCTCCTTCAGCTTGAGCATCAGCAATAAAAGATGGATACATTGTTTCAATCTCATATGTTTCTCCGGCTAAGGCAGCTTTGACATTCTCCAGAGATGTTTTTATTTCTCCTAAGGTATTCAAGTGCTTCAATGCATGAATAGTTTCTCCTTCTGCTACAGCCCTAAAAAGTTTAGCAAGATTAGCTTTTCCTTCAACTTCAGCAACTTTTGCAAAAGCCAAATATTTTCTATTTGCTTGGGATTCACCAGCAAAAGCAGCTTTTAAATCTTCTGTTGTTTTAGACATGGGTTTAAATTGTTAAATTGTTAAATGGTTAAATTGCTAAATTGTGAATGTCACATATTTAATATACACCGGATATAATTTTGTTGATAGCATTTTCGTCTTTACATGAATAATCATTGTCAGGTGAATAAAATCTTTTTTTAGGTCCATAACATCCTCCATTATCCTTATAAAGCACACCAAAATATGGCATCATAAAGCCCATATTTTTTGAAGAAAATTTAACATAAAGATTCTTTAACGTTTCAGCTCTTTTTTCTTTTGTCATTCTTGCAAAAATGTCCAAATCGTCACTTGGAATTCCAGTCCAATCCAGATGGAGCAAAACATTATTAGCTTTGCTGGCAAAATTATCATGCCAAAGCAGCGCCCAACATCCACCCCTGCCTGAATAACAGGGTCCATCTTCCACATTGCCATCAGCATCTAGTCCAACACCTCCTTCGATATAATCAAAAAGTTTCAAATAATTTTCATCTTCAATTGCGCCAGTTTGAGCTCCAATCACGATGTCCACGCCTTTTTCTTTTGCATATTTCCTCATGTTGGCAACAATCTTAGGCGCACGATCCTCCGCAGGATCTTCCTGCATGTATATTTGACCAAAAGTAAAACTTTGAACACCAGCATCTATCGCTTTGCTAGTTATGTATTGGATGTATTCTCGATATTCACCACTGGCGAACGTCGGTTTGCAACTTCCTTCTCCCCAAGCCTGTTCGCTCCCCCCTCGGCACATTGTTCGAAAATCAAACTCCTTGCCCGTAAGCTCATTTAAATAATGCGCCCTGAAATCAATAGCTTCGGCTATGAACATTCCATAAACCAAATCTTTCTTTTTCATTTGATTCATGACATATCCGACCGTTTCAAAATCAGGAGGCTTCAGCCAGGTTTCAATCGCTCGATGCAAATAATAACAATTCGACCTATTTATAAGTTCTACAAAGTTATCATTTTCTGGATGATATTCTGAAAGCAATCCATCGGCCACACAACCTTGTGCCTTAAGCCTCTTCATAGAAACTGCTGGCGGTTTTGGTCGCTCAATCCTATCATAGCCCATTATTTTATGCTGCTTTTTAGCAGCAATAATAACTATCGGCTCTTCAAATTTAAGATTTTTTTCATAAAACAAAAAACCGATGCTTACAAAAGAAGAAACCATCAATATTATAGCAATGGCGTAAGAAGTTTTAATCTGTTTTTGCAAATCCATTTTACAATCCTTAAAAGCTTTCTGCATCTATTATACGCCGAAATTGGCAAATGTATTGCATCTGATTTTAAAAGGCAGCTATTTCTTTCCATTATTTAAATATTTTTGAATGAGCTTTCCATATTGTGCCTGTGGATAATAGCAAAGAGAATTCGGTGTTTCACCTGGGTCAAGGCAACACTCCCCATCAATATGACCTTTGGGATTTTTTTTACTCTTTTTTGGTTTATCTTTTTTGTGCTCGCACACATTTTTCCCATTAACAACTTTGATTTCAGAAAGAATAGGGCCAGGCAATCCTATCCCACCACCGGAAGTATTCAGATTTTTGGGCGGAAGATTTTTCTTAACCAGCGTCTCCTTTACTTTTACCGAAGTTGTATCATTGACTTGAACATGCATGGATTCATCAGCAGCCAAAACATTAGAATCATTTAATGCAACTTCAATATATAAATATTTGTCTTTTGTTTTCTGATAATAATCAAAGATGTTCTCACTGGAACTTTTCATGACAAAATTATTTTCAATTAAATAATTGCTCTGCTGAGCAAAAACAATATTGCTAAATGAAAAAAATATTCCGGCTACAGAAAATAATAGGATGGGCATTGGAAAAATTTTAGATATCTTGTTCATACTTTTTATTCACTATCTTAATACAATCAAATTAAAATTTTGTTCAGCAAGTTTTTTTCATCCTTAAGAGCAGGCCCAAGCCTGCTCTTAAGAGTTTCATCATTAATATTCCAAGCAAATTTATCTTGTAGACTTGTTCAGCAACAATTTATCCAGCGACCAACTACCTGCTCCAAAAGTCATTAGTGCGATGCAACCTCCAAAAATAAGCAGGTTATAATCAAGGCCCACACCTGTCGGACTCGTAAAAAAACCAATTTGCATTGTGAATTTCAAAACAAAAATTGCTCCAAGCATTATGATAGCAAGACCTGCTGCCGCCCATCTGGTCAAAAAGCCGACAACGAGGGCCACGGCGCCGAGGGGCTCTACAATTGAAAGAAATTTGATAAGATTCAACATCCCGTCAGTCATCTCCGCTGGATGCGATGACCAAAAAGTCCATTTGGCCAAGCCAGCATAAATAAAAATTATCGCGATTATTATTCGCATTACAAGAAGCGCGATGTCTTGCAACCTACTATTGTTAATTTTAATAGTGTTTTCCATACATTCAATTTAAAAATTAAAATTATGTGAACTATTCTTCGTAAGCTTGTTTTAATTTTTCAATATCAAGTTTCGTCATTTCAAGCATGGCTTTCATTACTCGTCTGGATTTTTCCTTATCTGGATCGCTCATCATTTCTCCCAAAGCTGCCGGAACGATTTGCCAAGAGATTCCAAATTTATCCTCAAGCCATCCACACTGTCCTTTCTCGCCACCTTCCGAAAGTTTTTCCCAGAATTTGTCCACATCCTCTTGCGCCTGACAGTCAACAACAAATGAGATGGCCGGAGTGAAAGTAAAAGCATGCTCCATGCTGCTTTCCATGGCAACAAAGTTTTTACCGCTAAGAGTAAATTCAGCATATTTAATCGCTCCTTCCTTATCATTTTCTCCAGCAGTATAGCGCTCAATCTTATCGATGCCAGAACCTTCAAATAAGGCTGTGTAAAATTTCATAGCTTCTTCAACCTTTCCAAATTGATCTCCAGTAAACATTAAAGCTGGTTTAATTTTCTGCTCGGCATCCGCAAAATTCAATTGCCAAGAAACTCCAAATTTATCCTCAAGCCAACCATATCTTTCACTGAATGGATATTTATCCAATTCCATCAGGACCTTGCCGCCATGCGAAAGCCTCTCCCATAATTTTTCAATTTCATCCGGCTCCTGGCAGCTAACGAAGAAAGAAATTGCTGGCGTAAATTTGAATATAGGCCCGCCATTAAGAGCCACAAAATCTTGACCTTCTAGTTGAAATTCTGATGTCATTATTGTACCTTCTGGCTGACCTGATGCTTCCGCGCTTTCTTCGGTATAGTGAGTACTCTTCTTACTCTCTGCCTTTGAAAAAATAGAGACATAAAAATCTATCGCTTCCTGAGCGTTATCTTTAAACCATAGAAATGGCGTTATTTTTCGCATATAATAAAATTTTTAGATTTATCCTTAAGATTATTACAATTGCAAAAGAAAGAAATTGCACCATTACAAATATTTAAATAAGAAGATATTATGCCCACAGGGCAGAGCCATGGACCCAACGGGCTCACGCAGCCCGTCTCGTTCGAGGCTCGCCGAGGTGGACAAGTTGCGAGGTACCTGCCTACCGGCAGGCAGGTTAAACCTTTTGGTATCTGCGCTCCCGCCCGCTTCGATACGCGAAGCGTTTCGGGCAGGCGCTCGGAAATGAAAATATTAATTTTCATTTCTCTCACTTTGCTTGATAATAAAAAAAGTTACGTAAATTAATTACGTAACTTTTTATATTTACTGGACAATTTGCGACTTATTTTTGAAGATGGTCGCAAGTTCCATCACTATTAGCATCAACAAAATTTCCCCCTCGATTTTGTCCACGCTGGCCGCCCATCGCTCCTTTACTGTTGCCTCTTCCTTGTCCGAGGCCAAGCTCTGATTTTATTTTATTAGCTTCATCAATTCTTCCATCAAGCATCAATTTATGCATCTCAGAAAAACGTGCAAAATTTTCCTGGGTAACCAAATTGGCTGATCCGCGAGTTCCCATTTGTTCTTTCCATGCCGCAAAATCATTATTTTCAAATGCTTTTTGCATTTGCTCATGGCGCTCTGATGTATAATTAGGACCAAATTGTCCTTGACGAGTTTGTGAAGCAAGCGCACCTACTGCATAAGCACTCACACCAATAACTGCCAATCCTAATGCCCCGAAAATAACTCCTTTTTTAATCATGTTTTTTTACTTTATTTATTAACTGCTGCTAGCACAATATATAACGAAGCTGACAGCAAAAGTTTTCATTTCAATTATTCCGCATCATACCGCTGCCATTAATCATAAATCTTCTCTGCTGACCATCCATCATTCCCCTACCTATCCATGGTCTGATTTCGCTGGCCTCAAATTTATTCTCGCCAAGCTTTTTTCCAATTATCTTAATCATACCTCCTTGTTTAATATCAACACTTGGCCTAATTAATGTTTTTTCACTAAACTGGACATTCCAATTTCTTCTATTCAAGTCACTGATAACAATTTCGTTATCAGAAACTGAATTTATCGTGCCAGCTAAGAAACCTTTTTCTGGCTGCATCCACTGTGACTCCCTTGTCACCATCATATGTTTTCCATAATATGGAACACCCTTTGTCATCATTGAATTAAATCTGCCGCCTATCCCAAATAGTGACATAATCAAACCCAAGAGAATAATACTTCCCAGTGTTATAAGCGAGATTTTAAGCCAACTAAAACGATAGCCCGTTTCAGTTTTGCGAATATCAAAAAATGCCGCAGCCAAAAATATGGCAATTAGAATTGCCCAAAAATATGGGAAGATGGATAGCGAATATCCAAGCATGCTTTGGTGCATGAAGCGATACAAATCCCAATCCAAATTAGCGATAATAAAATATCCCGCGGAAAGCGACAAACTACCAAGAACAACAATCAGACCAAATACACTCCAGCTGCCGTATTTTCTCGCAAGATATTTCCATTTTGGCGCTGGCTTTAGCTGCTGCTGCTTTATCTTTCCTATAGTATTTTCAATTAAATTCTTCATATTTTTAAAAGCAATTAATATTCTGCTCCTTAATTTTCTTATTCAATATTTCTTTTCCTCTAGCTATCAATGTCGCTACTGATCCTTTCGGTTTTTTCAAGATATCCATAATTTCCTCATATTCCTTTTCTTCCACAAATCTAAGTATCATTACTTCTCTATATTTCATTGGCAATTCCTGCATGCAAATTTTAATTTTTTCAACGCAATCTTTATCGACAATAGCTTTCTCAATCTGAACACTGGCACTAATAATTTTTTCCCACTCATAGTCCTCAAGTGAATTAATTTGAACTCGAGCTCCAACTTTGCGGAAATAATCAATAACATGATTATGCGCAATGCGATACGCCCAACTAGAAAATTTCAATTCTTCGTCATATTCATTAAGCTTCTGATAAATCTTAATGAAGACTTCTTGCAGCAAGTCCTGAATGTCATCGTGTGGAAGCTGCGTCATGCGACGAATATAGTGAAAAAGCGGTCCTTGATAACGCGTCATCAAAAGCCCGAAGGACTCTGGATTTTGCTTAGACAGCTCAATTAAATCAACGTCAGATTGTACAGCTTCTTCATGCATAATTTAATGGTAACACACATAATACGAATTCCTGCCCATTTGTTTTCAAGTAGCAAAAATACAGCTAAGAGCTGCATTTTTTATATATAAATAGGTATTAACCCCGGGCAAGCCCCGAACCCTTCGGGTTTCCGCGGCAAGCCGCGAGGTATTAAACCTCTTTGATGTCATCACTCGCTCGGAAATGCTCGTTTGCTAACGAATCATTTCACTCGCTTCGTTCGACAATAAGTTAAAATTGCTTATTTATTATTTTTATAAGTATTAATACCGAGTAATTTATACATCGGACAAAAACCAATAACAGCGAAAAATGCAACTGCAGACGCTAAAACGAAAAGTAAGATCTGCCACCCTCCGTCCACCCAAAAAAATGCTCCTGAAAACAATGCGACTGAAATTAAAGTCTGTAGTGCTCTCTCTATAGTTCCTTCATTTTTCATTTTGATTATTATTAAATATTAATTACCTACTTGACATAATATACCCCCCTGGGGTATTATGTCAAATAGCCGACTGTCAGGCTTACTGAAATAATTAATGTAAATTAAATTGATGAAAAAAAAATCTTGGCTGAAGTTAATTGGGCCCTTAATCGTGATTATAATTATTTTGGCAATAATTTTGTCACTAAAATCAACTAGCAATGCCGAACAATCCAAGGTAGTTCCAACAGTAAAAATAACTCGCGCCAAAATAGCTGAAAGCACCATACCAATAGAGATTTCTGGCTTTGTGCGGGGAGAAAATCGCGCTGACATTGCACCTATGGCTAGTGGAAAAATTCTAAACATACTCAAACATGAAGGAGAACAAGTAAAAAAAGGAGAGGTGCTAGCTATTATTGAAGCGAATCAATCGGATACTCAAATTGCAGCCGCCAATGCCAGCGTGGCTGCCATCAAAAAAACACTCACAGAAACTAAAAACTATTACGATCAGCTAGTTGATCAAGCCAAAGAGTCAGCTGATGAAGAAGCAATAGAAAGCGCCAAGCGTGGTCGCGATCTTCAGATTCAGGGAGCTGAGACTCAGCTTACTTCTGCCGAAGGAGCGCTTTCAATTGCGCGGAGTGGCAAAAATAATTTTATTCTAGTAGCGCCTTTTTCAGGAATCATCACTGCTATTCATAGTCGTGTTGGCGGTTTTGCAAATTTCTCTTCTCCACTAATCAGCATTCATACGCAAAACAATTTAGAAATTGAAACTTATGTTTCTGCCTCTAACGGACACAGAATTACAAATGGAGCAATAGTTAGTTTGCAATCCCCCTCTGGCATTCCACTTTCAGGCATCGTAACCACGGTAGCCCCTGGAGTTGATTCATTAAGTCTTAAAACGCTGGTACGTATCCATCTAAACGATGAAACAAGTTCAGTTCACTTAGGAGATTTCCTGCATGGGGAAATATTGACTCCAAGGCAGCAGCCATCAATCACAATTCCTAGAAACTCTGTTGTTTCTCGCGGAGGAGATTCTGTTGTTTTCACTTTAGATGAAAACAACATCGCCAAAGAGCAACTAATAAAAATTGCAAATGAAAACGGCAACTCCATTGAAGTTTCCGAAGGAATTGCTGCCCATCAAAAAATTGTAACCCAAGGTCAACAATATCTAATAAATGGCTCATTAGCTACACCATATGAAACAAATTAATTCAAACGATATTGAACCAATAAAAAAATTAGGTCTTGCTGGAAAAATGGCCAGGGTGTTTGTAAAAAATCGCGAACTAAATATTTTAGCCATGCTTTTTATTGTCATCTGGGGAATCGGCAGCTTCATTTTGATGCCAAAGGCTTATAATCCTGACATTGTTGCTCCAGCTTTTACTGTTTCAACTAACTTTGCAGGAGCTAACGCCAAACAAGTTCATGAACTTGTTACCCGTCCAATGGAAGATGCCATAAGTCAACTCCCCAATATTGATCAGCTTATCTCACACTCATTCGATGGAGGGCAAAGCGTTGTCATGGTGCAATTTAAAGTGGGCACCCCAGCCGAAGATGCAAAAATTTCACTTTCTCAAAAACTGCGAGATAATGAGTATCAAAAACCAATTGGTGCGAGTGATGCCTCATTAGTCACCATGGATCCGGATGATGTCCCAATAATCAGCATAGCACTAACATCTGACAATTATTCACCGCAGGCTCTTAGAGCTCTAGCTTTCGATCTGTCAGACGAACTTAAGCTTGTCAGCGGCACATCAAAAGTTGAGGTAACCGGAGGAATGAATAACAATCTGCAAGTCGAGCTTGATAGCGAAAAAATATCTTACTATCATCTGACCATTTCTGATGTGATTGGAATTTTAAAAAGTACGAACGGCATTTATACGAATGAGCCACTTAAAAATGGCAGCGACACAGGCGTCCTAAGAATTAATGGTAGCATTTCATCCGCCAATGATGCGGCAAATATTGTTATCATTTCAGACCAGGACAAACCCGTGAAACTAGCAGATGTAGCAAAAATAACCGAAGGTCCTGGAGAAATAACCAGCAATGTTCATCTTGCCCAAAGGGATTCTGACTCGAAAGATGCAGCCTATGTAACGATTGCTAAAATAAAAGGTGCCAACATCAGCAGTGTGACAAGTTCAGTCCGCGAAAAACTTACTGAGATTCAAAAACGGAATAAATTTTCTTCCGTAAATTTATCAGTCATGCGAGATGATGGAGAAACTGCCCATGAAGAAATTTCCACACTCACGAAACATCTTATCTTATCCATCTTGATTGTAGTTATTATTCTTATGGCTTTTTTGGGCCTGCGGAATTCCTTGATTGTCGCAATTTCAATCCCTCTTACCCTGCTCACATCTTTTGGAATAGGATTGCTGGCAGGGCAAACAGTAAACCGCATTACACTTTTTGCGCTTATCTTAGCACTGGGACTTTTAGTGGATGACGCTATCGTCATTATTGAAAATGTACACCGCACCATCAAGAATAACCCGGGTAAACACAAATCGACTTTAATCATAGAGGCGGTTGATGAGGTCGGAATGGGAGTGTTCATGTCCACTATAACTATTTTGCTAGCATTTATTCCAATGGCATTCGTAAGTGGCATGATGGGGCCATACATGAGTCCTATTCCCTTTTTCGTATCCATAACATTACTTGTATCGCTTTTCATAGCTTTCACAATAAATCCTGCACTTACCGGAATTTTTTCTTCGCATAAGATTGAGGAGCATGAAAATATTTTCGTAAAATCAATCCACCGCGTTGAAGATTCCTATGCAAAATTAATCGGCGTCTTGACCAGAAACAAACGTAAGAAAAATATTGTTCTTGCTTCAGCAGGAGTCCTGCTTTTTCTTTCCCTACTACTGCCTTTGCTTAAGATTGTACAATTTCGCATGTTGCCAAAAGCCGATAAGGAGCAATTCTACATTTATTTAGACCTGCCAAGCTCAGCCTCATATATCAAAACCAAAGAGGTTTCTTCTAGGCTTGAAAATTCCGCCCTGAATTCTCCAGAGATTACCAGTATTGAAAGCTTTATAGGAGCTGCACCAATATCTGATTTCAATGGTCTTTTCAAGGGAAGTTTCATGCGCTCAGGAGAAAATCAGGCAACACTGAAAATAAATCTCACTCCACACAAGGAGCGTAAAGAAACATCAGAACAAATAGCGCAGCGCCTACGCAACACTTTAAATCAAGAAGTTCTAATAAGTGAAGGCGACGCAAAAATAACAGTTGTTGAGGATCCACCAGGACCTCCAGTACGTTCTACTTTTTTTCTAAAAGTTCAGGGCGATGATCAGGAACTACTGACAGCGACAGCACAAGATTTGGAAAAAATTTCAAGCGGTATACCTGGAATTGTCGATCTTAAAACCACTACTTCGCAACGCTCATACGAAAAACAATATGCAGTTGATATTGAAAAAGCTGGCAGACTTGGGATATCTCCTGCTGCAATCATTGAAACTCTTCATGGTGCTCTATCTGGCATTAATGTTGCCCGCTATTCCGCAACTCCAAATTTCGGAGAACGCCAAGCAGAACAGCAATTTGTCAGAGTTCGCATGGAATCTCAAGATCGCCAAAGCACGAATGATCTTTCGCGACTTACCGTGAAAAGCTCAACTGGACAGACTGTCCCCATATCTGAATTACTACTTGAGCAACCTCTTGCCCAACAAAGTGAAATTGCCACCGACTCTCGCCAGAAGGTCATTTATGTGAGCGGAGAAATGGGAAATCGAAGCGTCATGTATGCAGTGCTGGATCTTTTTCCAAAACTTCTCAGCTATCATCTTTCTGACAATACAGGTCACATTACCTCTTGGTCTCCGCTAGGAGTCACTTACGAAAATGCAGCCGGACAAAGCGCGGAAATCCGCATTGATGGCGAATGGAAACTGACACTTGAGATTTTCCGCGACCTTGGAACAGCTATGGCTGTAGCTCTTTTACTGATATATTTTGTGCTCGTCATTCAATTACGTTCAGTTGTTGTGCCCCTTCTTATCATGGCAACTATTCCACTAGCTATGATTGGAGTACTTGTTGGATTTGCAATATTGGGAGCTACAAAAGGGACTTACTTTAATGCAACATCGATGATTGGAGTTATTGCATTAGCCGGAATCGTTGTAAAAAATGCCATCATTTATCTTGCATACTTAGATGAACTCAAAGAGCACGGCATGGAACTTACTGATGCGCTCATGGAGGCTGGTCGCGTTCGATTGTTGCCTATCCTCCTGACGTCACTTACCGCCATCCTAGGCTCACTTACAATAATCACCGATCCTGTCTGGGAGGGCTTAGCTTGGGCTATTATCTTTGGCCTTTCAGCGTCCACCATTTTGACACTCGTAATCTTTCCGTTACTTTATCAAACATTTGAAGGAGAAAAATGGAAATACGATAGGAAAAAATAAATAGGTATTAACCCCGGGCAAGCTTGCCTACCGGTAGGCAAGCCCCGAACCCTTTGGGTTTCCGCGGCAAGACATATCTTTCGCGAACGACTGTGCCAAGCCGCGAGGTATCAGACCTCTTTGATGTCTTCACTCGCTCGACAATAAATAAAAAGCTACCAATTCTGGTAGCTTTTTATTAAATACATGAAAAACATTACTTTAAAATTATATTAAACAAATATCCCGTAAAAATTATTCCCATTCCAACGATACCCGCAAAAAGTAGTATGAGTCTTGTCTTCATTACCTTCTTTAAAATCATAAATTCAGGGAGCGACAGTGCTGTCACAGCCATCATAAAAGCCAGCGCTGTTCCCATGGCTACACCTTTTTCTGTAAGTGCTCCCACAAGTGGAATCACCCCGGCAGCATTAGAATAAAGCGGGACACCAATCAAAACTGCAAGCGGAACAGCATACCATCTACCGCTTCCTGCATACTGAGCTAAAAAATCAGCTGGGACATATCCGTGAATCCATGCGCCCAAACCAACTCCAATCACAACGTAGATCCAGACCTTCTTCACAATATCCAGAGTATATGTTTTTGCATATTCTATTCTTTCTTTCCAATTTAATTCGGGAAGATTAAGATTTTTTCCGTTTCCATTAAGTGCGAATTCCTCCACTAAGCTTCTCACGTCCATTTTTTCGATAACCATTCCAGCGAATATCGCAATCAAGAGCCCGCTAACGATGTAGAGCAGTGCAATTTTCCATCCAAACATTCCCAGTAGTAACACTAACGCGACTTCATTAATCATTGGAGAAGCCACCAAGAAAGAAAAAGTGGTGCCAAGAGGAACGCCAGCCTGCACAAATCCTAGGAATAATGGCACCGCACTGCAAGAACAAAATGGCGTGATAATTCCCAAAAGTGAAGCTAGGAAATTTCCAACATATTTTTTCTCATGCGAAAGAATGTTTCTAATTTTTTCGGGAGGTAAAAATGAACGGATAATTGAAACTGAGAAAATGATCACAAGCAAAAGCAAAATAATTTTAATTGTATCGAAGATAAAAAAATTAACTGCACTGGCCAGCAGTGTTTCCGGAATAATTTGAAACGCTGAGTAAGTCAGCCAATCAGCCAATATTTGAATCGGATAGAAAATATTCATTCTTTTTATTTCCGAGCGCCTGCCCGAAATGCTTCGCGTATCGAAGCGGGCGGGCGTATTAACATCAAGTCCCGGGGTTAATACCTATTTATTTGATTACTTGATTAAAAATTTTTTTTGATGGTTTTTATTTAGTCTAAGTCAGATTTTTTAAGAAACCTTGACCATGAATTTAACAATGTCTTCCACTACATTTCTAGTTTGACCATGGGAGGGATTGTAGTGGATATATAAATCAGGCTTGCCATTTATTTCGATGATATTAAACGTCTGCTTTTTAGGATCCAAAGAAATATCTTCGCACATCACATCAATGCCAACTAAATATTTTCCAACAACCTTGGAAGCAGCAACGCAAGTTTTTTCAATATCTGAGTGCACACTATCAGTCACATCGCGAGTTTCTCCACCCTCAGCCAGACATGAACTTTTTTTAATATATGCAATTTCATTTTTAGACATGATACTTTCCAACGTGAAATTTTGTTCTTGCAAAATCTGTTCTAGTTTTTCATCGAATTCAGTTCTTTTTTCCGTTGAAGACTGTTTTTTTTCAATAATGTTACGGATAGTGGAAACGCCATCCCCAACAGCATACGGCGGAATCATTTCAAGCGCTCCGATAACCTTTTCATCCAAGATTAATATCCTATACTCTTTTCCGAACACCATTTCCTGTGCAATCATACTGCGATAATGCGGCAATTCCTCTTCAAGCACAATCATGGCGTCCTTGATATTCCCAATCAATGGAAAAATTCCACGACTATTTGAGCCTTGAGCATCTTTCAAAATGATTGGAAAATGAAGCTCAGCAAGCTTCTTTTCCACATCTGCTGCTAAATAACTTTTTTTATAAAAACATCTCGTTTCAGGCGTCGGCAAACCATTGATGCGCAAGAGCTCATTGGTAATATCTTTGCATCTGGTCAATTGACCACTCACAAATGATTGCCGCGTGATGGAAATTTTTCGCTCCAATAGAATACACTTTCCTAACACATTAATATAGAAACATCCTCGCTCAGGAATAAATTCTTCAATAGTGCCACCCATATTCAAGACAGCGTTTTTGATAATAAGAGGATTTTTTTTCATAAATATTTCAAGACTTAAGAAACCATGTGCTATTCCCAATACTGCCAAATAGTTAAAAGGTTCATGTTAATCTAGATAAAGTTTTTTGAATGCGATATTGCAAAAGAGTCCCTCATTTCACAAGATATTAAGCATACAATATTTTTAATAATTTGTCAACTTTATTCAAATTGGATAAATTAAAGCCGCCACAATTCCGCTCCATTTTCAATATCTATTTTATTTAATTTCTTCCGCTAACTCTAAAATAATACCCTCCGGTCCACGAAGATAACAAAGTTTGTAGCTGTCTTCATATGTTTGTATCTCACTAAAAAATTCCACACCTTTCTTTTTCAATTTGGCAACAACAGCTTCAATATCTTCGACAACAAATGCAATATGGCGGATACCCAAGGTATTTGCTAGTGGACGCTCGACTTCGCTTTCATCTGCGGGCGCAACAAATTTGGCTAATTCCAGATTTAGATGACCATCTGGCGATTGAAACATCACAATTTCTGTTTTGACATTATTAAGACCAACTATTTTATCAAGCCATTCTCCTTCTAGTCGAGCTTCGCCTTGCAATTCAAGTCCAAGGTCAATAAAAAATTCTTTCGCCGCAGAAAGGTTATTTACGACAATTCCCACGTGGTCTATTCTTTTGATTTTCATAATTTTTATTCTGCTTCATGAAATCCTGCGTGTTTTACAAGATTTCTCAATTTATTCATGCGTGATATCCCAATGGCCAAAAACTCTTCGCATGGTGGCTAGCTCACCAAGTTGGTATGAGGTGTGATCAACAATTAAAAGGATTTCACGAAAAACAGTCTGGCCACTGCCGTGCGGAATTTTTTCATATAAATTTGTTTGTGGATTTGTGATAATCTTTTTAAGTATTTCTAAGTCTTGTTTATATTTCTTTATGGTCTTATTCCAATCCGAAGCAGATGCCAGAATTTCTTTTCGTGGCCAATAATCTTCTGGCCACTTTCGCTCTTTATATTTAGGATTTTCAATAAAATCAATAATATCTTCTTGCGTTCTTCGCACATGCTCTAGCGCGCCCCAAAATGAATAAGTACTTCCCGGGAAAACAACGTTAATTTGATTCATGGGAAAATCCTTTAGAATACTATCAAAATTCATGTGAGCATCTCCCCCATCCAATATCCACAATAAATATTTTCTTATTTGCTTGTCATTATCCATATTTATTATTACTCATCTATGTTCTTTAAATTACATACAATAGGAGGTAGATTTGCCGGCAGCTACACTAAATTTGAATTAGATATAAAAAAACGCACGTACCCGAAGGTCGTGCGCTACTGCATGAAAATGCTAAATATCACCTTGTAAATACTACTCGATGCCTTCCATCCTGCAGATTTCAATCATGGCGTCGCGCAGAAGCTTTAGGCTTTCCCTTCCATTAATCGGAATCGACCCATAGCTTCTTTGATTAGTGCTGCGAATGGTGACTTCATCGCTCCCAACGAAGTGAGAAACGGCAGCAGGGCTATGTTCATTTTGTCCTTCAGCTAAGTTTGCAATGAAAACATCTTGTAGTTCTTCTTTAAATCCCCTCTTTACAATTTGTGTATTCATTCTGTTCTCCCTTGGTTAAATGTCGCATAATACTCCCCCACAAACTGGCAGTTGAATAATCAAAATAATTTTAATTGTTAAACTGCCAGTTCATGATTCATTTTTTCAAACAACAATGATAATGAAGATTAGTACAAAATCTGAACTTTTGTCAAGCCAAAACAGCAAAAAGAGACCACTATAAACCTCTTTTTTAACTAGCTCCGAGCCTTGGATGAAGTTCGGACTTTAATGTTGAATTAAGTATGAAAAAACCGCACCTTATTCAAGCGTGCGGTTTCATTGCAGTTCTTTCAAAAAAAATTTTAGCGGCTATTATAAGCCAGCTATAAATTTCCTGTAAACTTCATCTAAAGCATTTGTTGCAGACGGGAAAATCCATTCCAACACGGGACTCCCTGGCATTACGTCCACGAAAATACGGGTGATGATTTCGCCATTAGCCGCTTTCACTATTTCAAATTCTGCATCAGGCGGGCAGGAAAAATCTTCAGGCCTCGTGTTGCACCTAGCAGGAGATTCCTCGGGATAGTAGTTGAAATTTCCTTCGAAATGCATGCTGGGATTCACCCCGTTAGAGAAATGCGATTGTGTGGTTAAAAATGCCCTTATTCCGTTTCGCTCAATGACGCCCTTGTTTAACTTTTTTCTCGTAGGATAAATGCAATCTTCATCCCCGCACCAGAAATCTCTCTTATCTATGCCCGAGAGCAGTTTCGTGATGCCATCAACAAAGCCAGCGAAATCATTGGGCAGATGTTTTTCAAAAACCTGCCTCTTCGATACCAGATGCTCCAGAAGGAGAATCCTCTTGTAGATGCTCAGCTGCTGCACCTGTTTCCACGTCAGAGCCATCGGCTCAGGCGACATTGCGAAACGACGGAAGTAGCACTCGAGGTCATAATTAATGCTCTCCGTCTGCACCATGTGCTTGTGACTGTCTTCGTCAAAGTGCTCCTGTGCCAACACTTCAAACTGCTCCCAGGTAAGACCTGCACATCCAGAGCCAACGCAGTGCTGCATATCATGATTCATGTGATTCTTCGGAACTACCGTTTCCGCATTGTAATCCAGCACTTCAACATCTTGAAAGCATACTGAGCATAATGTCGTTAACATGATTTAATCCCTCCTTTGGACTAATAAGTTGGTGGTTGATTTTTGCACAAACTGACAGCCAAACAATCAAATAATTTAAATTATTCAACTGCCAGTTCGTGATTTATTTTTCAATGAACATTAACATAAAAGCTTAGCATAAAATTTAAAAGAAGTCAATCCTAAACAGCAAAAAGAGGCTTAAGTAAGCCTCTTTTTATGTTAGCTCCCCCTGCTGAACAAACTTAGAACTTTTGAGTGGAGCAAGTTTCAAGATTTATTAAAAGGATTCAAGTCTGCTTTGATACTACAATCAAATGATTTATGCCAATAATGAAAAGAGGCCGACTATCAACATATAGAAAATTACAAACGCTAAAATAGTAAACAAAAATGTTTGCAAGAATTTAGATTGTTTATTTTTTGTACCTCCCTCGTAAGATTCACCCTTGTTTTCAAATATTTCAATACTCCCAATGCTTCCATCTGAAGAATTAGTGATAATTTTTTTACTCCTGTTTTCGTATTTATAATAAGAGATAATTGAAAGAATGAGCAAAGCAAAAAACACTAACACATTAAAAGTATTATTTTCAGTATCTACTAAAAATAGCAAAGCAGTGAGAAGTAAAAATCTTCCTATCAACGGTATAAATATTTTCATATTTTTAAATTCATTTAATAACTAATATTTTAAGTATATCATAGTTTTAATTGTTTTTTATCAAAACATAGAAGAGGCTGAAATAAGCCTCTTCTATGTTTGCTCCTAGCCCTCGAGGAACTACTAGGTTAGATCAAATTTTAATACATATTTTATACAACGCATCGGCAATTTTTTTATGTTCAGCCGCTTCCAAGTGGCATCCGTCTATTTCACTAGGTTTAACAATTTCCTGAAGATTTACAAATTCAGCATTATATTTTTCAGCAAGTTTTTTAATCTCAAGAGGAAGCTTTTCTATTTTTTCCTTTGCACCACCCATGCCCTTATCTATGGTATATTCCGATTCCAGTATACTTGGAACGCAAACTAACACTAGCTGAGGAATTTTACTATCTTTATTCCAACCATACTCTCGTATGATTTTAATTAATTCTTCATTTCCATTAACCACGTCTTCAACATCGATTTGTTGATTTTTAAAATCATTTGTTCCAAGACTCATGATAACCATGTCAAAAGGACTTTGTGATACTACGCAAGGCAATAAATAAGTTTTTCCATTTCTTCCTTGCCTATCAGGTCGGTCATATACAGTTGTTCTCCCACCTAAGCCTTCTTCGATAATTTCAAAATCCCCACCAAGCAAATTTTGAAGGATGCCAGTCCATCTTACATTGGCAGGATAACGACCTCCACCTGGATTTTGACCCCAAGTATTGGAATCACCGAAACAAAGGATTCTTTTAGTATTTGGATTAGTATTCATAATATTTTCTATGCTTAAAAAGATTTGGCAATTTTGGCTTCATCCACTTCGACTTTGTGAGAGATAATCAAGGACTTCAAATGTTCTCGAAATTCTTGCATTGAAACAAGCCCACTGCGTGCATCAGATAGAGCTTGAAATCCTTCCTGCTTAGTTAGGCTCAAGCCGAGAGCCATTGCACCCATATTAAAGCCAAGCTGAACCTTTCGTTTCCTCAGATGAATCATTCCAATTGCCCACTTGCGTAAACCGCAACACTTGCTCACAAGCATGAATAACAAAATCTTCTTTTTCCATAAAAATATCGTTTAACTTAAGTATATGTAAAGTTTAGTTACCAACATTCTTCTTAGTTGCTGTATTTTTCAAAACCATACTGAGTTTGTTTTTGCTTTGCGGTCGTCAGAAGAAATAACCCTAAAAGACTTGGGATTATAGCAAAAATTTGAACAGTATTGGGTGCATTTTTCAAAATCATCCAAGCAAAAATAAAAGTAAAGACGGGTGCTAATGAATTAAAAGAAATAGTGTGTGTGACAGAGGTTTTTTTAAAGCTAAATAAATTTACCATCTTCATAAGACCCAAAAAGACTAAGCCACTATATAAAAGATAGGGTGAACTTTTTAGAATAACTTCAAATGGAATTGTTTTTTCAAAAATTAAAGAAGCAGAGAAAAAAATAATTACCCCTGCAAAGCTTCTAATAAACATCAGATAGAAAAGTGAAACTTGATGGAGCGCTTTTTTGGCAAAGATATTTCCAATCGGAGCAATTATTGCTGCGCACAACATAAGCGAATCTCCAATATTTATAGCTGTTTGATTATTGTTAAAAAGAACTACTCCAGCAGCAAAAAGCATAAGCATTGCACCAAAAAGATGTTTACGGGAAACTGGCTCTTTCTTGGCGATCCAACCAATTATTATGAAGCTAAAGGCTGCTTCGGTTAATCCTATAAGTGCAACATTTTGTGGAGAAGTAAAAGTAAGAGCAGTATAATAAAATAAGTGATACACGATAGCAATAAACAAGGTTGCCAGTGCTACATCTCTTATTGCTTGAACATTGGTAATATTCTCCTTCCACTCCTTTTGTACTGTTAAAATGATTGCAAAAAAAATAGTCGCCACGACATAACTCCAAGCAAGGGTACTCAAAGGTGAAAGATGATTTGTGTAAGCAATTACGGTCAGAACAGGAAACAAGCCAGAAAATATATTTTTTAAAAACAAAATACTTTCAGCTTGTCTTTTCTCTGAAATAATCATAGTGATGCTAAATTAACAATAATCTCATAATATTCTATCACAAAAAGTTCTGGAATAATATTAGGGTATACAAAAAAGAGGCTGATATAAGCCTCTTAACATTTGCTCGCTTGGGTACGCACGTTCCGAACTTGGAATGGGAAAAGATGTTTCCAGATCCAGACATTGCAGTCAGGCAAATTAGAGAATTAACTTCGATATGTTATTAGTAATAAAAAATTAGCGGCAGGCCCACGAGGTGTGAGTCTGCCGCTTTTTAGCCCTGCTTCGTTGAGAGCTACGCCATGATCTTCGTTTGTTTGTACTCGATGCGAAGGTCGGTTTTGAGATTGGCCAACATGATGATGAGCGAAAGAACGACTTCAGCTATCGCTTCATCTGCACGGCCCTTGGCCCCGGATGCGGAAACCGAAATTCCATCGCGATGCACGCCACCCGGGAAAAGATACTCGCCCTCTTCCAGACACCAGGCGCGAGTCGCAACAACTACGCTTGTGGAAGTCTTTTCGCGTTCGGCCACTGCCAGTTTTTTCTCGGCGACATCATAGAACCGAAGAGGATCGCCCCAGCCGGAATTCCACTCTTCTTTGGGCCCATCACTGGAAAACTCGAATTCGAACTTGTCTGTCTCGAGGCCGGGAGCCATAACGCGACCAGTAACCCACTTCGGACCCCAGGTCGCACCATTGTGAGCAAGGATAGCCGCAACCGTCGGCTGCGCCAACTTGATAGCTTCCCTTACTAACGCTTCATCGATGATTCTATTACTCATTCCATCCTCCTATTTGCCAGATTTCGAACAGGCATGATTACCCGATTCGATATAGGATATTACTGCAAATTACAGCAATTGTCAATGACTTAGTATTTTTAAATAAAAAAGGAGAGACCATAAAGCACCTCTCCCATTGGCTAGAATCAGCCACTACTTCATTTTTACAGGTTCTACCGGTTTCGGCTCCTGTTGATTTCCAGCAGATCCGGTATTAGAACTCAGTCGAGGACGGTCCTAGACTGATTTGGTTAATATTCGAAAATTGCATTTTCATTCTCTTTTTTCTTTTTCATGCCAACAACTTTTTCAAAACAAAATTCTTTATACTCCGTTGCGTTCTTAAACTGATCTAAGATAATATTTTTTTGACAAATTATTCCATCCGCATTCATATATTCAGAAAAACTGCACCATGCATATTGTTGAGCTTTTTCGATGTTGTGAATTTCACTGTTACAATTCACATAAGCCGAAACATACAAAAGTAAATCATTTGAGTCCATATGTACTGATTTATATCTACCCTGAAATAATATGCCCGATCTTTCATTTTTCTTATTAAAATACATCGCATAGCCAGTGCATATTTTTTTCATGAAAGTTGCGATGCCCTTTTCCTTATTTTCCTTTAGTATTAAATGAAAATGATTTGAATTCACGCAATATGCTACCACATCAACAAGTCGCTCCGCTGGTTCTGGCTCAAAAGCAATTCCGGCTTCTCTTATATCATTCACGAGCCAGCCTGGCTTATCCGTATTAAAAAATATTAGCGACTCAACAAAACGTTTATAGTCAGCCTTTTGATAAAATATCCTTCTCTTTTCCACCCCACGATTAAAAATGTGGTAGTACTCATCAACTGCAATTATTTCTCGTCGTTTCATCTTTTTATTATACTACGAAATGACTTCGCTAGTCGAGGACGGTCCTCTACTAATTTGCAACTTAACAACAGAGCCAGAAAGTGCCTTAACTATCTAACCCCCAATGAAGTTCTCGCCAGTGTTATGTAAAAAAAGGGGCTTTAAATTCTTGAACTCATCAAAGACACCCCGTTACGAAAAGGGTGTCTTTTGATTCATGCTCTCAATAGCTGATGTGTTCAGAAGCTTGAACTTCACAAAGATTGAATTGGAGATGCAATTATTGCCTTTATTTATGCAACCGGCTTATTGATTATAAAAACAGAAAACCCACCAAATCGGAAGGTTTTCCGTGGTGGGATCATTTGAAAATGTAGAGTGCTGCAAAATAAATTGGGTAAAATTGACTTAAGGCATGAGCCGTGACTCTCAACCCAACACCTGGAGCTTTGTTAAAATCGCCACAGGAATAATACGACCATCTGCCATCTTCTTTCGCATTCCATTTAAAAATCTTCATTACAAAGATGTCAGAAATCCAGGTTGTAACACCGAAGATTACTATGCTTCCGAAAATCACAACAGCAAAAAAACTCACTCTTCCTGCATTCGGAGAAGTGAATAGGTGCAACTGTACAGCCCCAACGAACATTTCAATAACAAAGGAAACTGCAAGGAATAAACCAATTGCCACTTTTTTCATAAAACACCTCTTTCATTTTTTAATAAACTTCTAAACAAGGATAAAAAATAGCATATTAATTTTCGCCTGTCAAACTTTAGATTGGTGTAAAAAATTACTAAAAAAGAAAAAACACAACAGAATAGTGCCTTTTGATAATCTGCTCCAACAGTAGGGTCTACCCGTCCGCTACGCGACCGGGCATAAACTTCTCATCCTACCATAGAAATCAAAAGACACCCCGTTACGAAAAGGGTGTCTTTTGATTCATGCTCCGCGAGTTGGAACTAATGCGAACCGCTAATTAAATTCAATAAAAATTTGGAATGTTATTTATTACCGCATGTTCACTTGAAACATGAATCATAGTCCTGGGTCCAGGTATGGAATAATCAGGAATAAAACCGTAATGCTTAACAGCATCCATAATATTAATTTTTTCGTTAATACTTGAATACGGCCTGCCAGTCTCATCATTCTCATAAGCAAAACAAACACCCATCTCAGCATTATTTAATCCTTGGTAGTGATACGAGTAATTTGTGAACATAATAGCAGTGAAGGGAGCTTTCTTTCCTGAATATTGCTTGAGATGTTGTTTTGCAAGTGTTTTCCTGACGTCTTCTAGCCACCCAGGTGGCATGTTTCCATCATTAATTGCATTCATATCGATAAAAACAAAATAAGGAATTCCTTTTGGAACTTCTTTTTGCAAGGCTTTGAAAATGAGGCTACCCCATCCAGTACTTTTAAAAGCCTTAAGCTCATTAAAAACGCCTGGCCTATTATGTACACCATCAATATGCCTACTCTTTGCTTCCACATATACAGATTTTCCATCCTTTGTAGCGATAAATTCAGGATGCTTTTGTTTTGTCTTATCATCATCAATCCATTCAATATTGTACCCTAAACGACAGAATATTGCGGCGACTGCAATTTCATAGCGAGCTCCCTGATATTGGTCGAAATGCTTAAGTCTTTCTGCCAACTTCTCTGGCAAAAGGGCATGGCGTCTCAAGCAAAAAATATCAAATGCTAATGTTAAAAAATTTTTTGAAAAACCACTATTTGGAATCGAAGGTGAATTAATTTTTTTTCCAGTATATGAAATAACTTTACTAAATGTATCCGTAGCACCCAGTATGCTTATAATTTGGTATATTTCACTGCGATCTTTCGCATCCTTCTTACCCTCCTCTTCAATCCAATCATTTCCAAGTGTTTCAGTTGCAATAATACCTATGATCTCATAAAAATTTAGAGCTTCCTCAGTCTTAATTTCAAATATGCTATTTTCTAATGGCACAATATAGCCATCCCTTATTCTGGTTATACTTCCCTTGTAATCGTGGTGTATTCCTATTTTTTTTAAAAATTTTTCCTCATTCTTAATCCCATTAAAATAATCAATAACTTCTTTGGGAACTGAGATTTTACCACCAACATTTTTTTCCATATTTTCAACATTAAAATCGGGACAGCAATCTTTCCATTTTTTATCACTGCCACAAGGACATTTTTTATTCCTATCTGATCCTTTCATAAATAGTTTGTTATTTTTCAATCTCACAGCTCATTTTTCCAATAATATTTCCTTTATCATTTATTGTATAAATTCCACTTATATCCAATCTTCCAGTTTTACGACTTTCTGCATGATTTCCTCCAATTAGTTGCTTTTCGCCAAGCAATGTCCAAAATATCACATACCCATTTTTTCTTAAAAATTCCAATAATGCCTTTTTATCTATCAATAAGACTGATGGAAAATTCTCTTCGAAAATACTAGTAGGCAGTGCTACAACTTCTTTGTTTTTACCATAAAAAATGCCGTCCGTTTGTTCATGCTTTAATTTCATTTTATTAACGAGCCATTTCGATGGAAGCTTAACAGATACTGCACCATCAGAAGAACAGTCCCGTGTAAATTCGTTAAGATAGGAGTCATCAGTAACAACAACCGATACAGGCAAATCACCTTTACCTCTACCTATTTTTGTCCATGTATTATAATTTCCCCTTAAATCATTATAAGCTTTAGAATTTGGATATTCACCAAAAAATATCTCGTAAATATCGTGAGATTCAGGCATCCATCTTCCTCGAAAGTTTTTTCTTTTTGCCCACCTAAAGAATTCTTCCGCATCTTGTCTCTTTATAATATAGCTTTTCAACATATACCATAATTGCCTAGCTGGAACATCATATTTTTTGTATTCCGGCGGAGCTTTTTCCTCCCAATCAACAAAGCCATCCAAAATTAGCCAGTCTTTTTTGCTGTCATCTTTTATATGAATTATTCTTTTGGGGTTTGGAAGATCATTACTACTACTTATCCAAACATCATCTGCTTTTTGTTTTTCCCAACCATCATAATGTCCGACACCAGATTTCCAATTTCGCAATTTAACTATTTTTTTTATATGTGCATCATTTTGCAATATAAATGAAGAATCAATATCTCTAATATAGGGCTTCCATGTGCCTTTATATTTTTCTTTTCTTTGACTGCTCCAGCTATCGCCTCTGAATTCAAAATGATCAGAAACTATAGCCAAAAATTCATGATAAGCAATCCACTGATATTTTTTCCCAATTCTTTCTGCCTTGTGATCAGATCTTCCACTGTTATCATACCTATTGACCATGCTATCAAATTCCTCATGTATTTTGGGGTTATATCCAAGCTTGATAACCCGATTAAAAACCCACCTTTGAGCAATTTTTGTATCAAAAAGATCAAGCGGATCATTAATAGTGCCACGCTCATCAAAAAAGGGTTTAATTTCTTCTATGAATATTTTTCTTTGACTCTTAGTTAATATTGCTTCAAATTTTTTGAAAAGTTCTTTTTGCTCCTCCTTTTTATCATTATCTTGCTTCTCAGATTTTTCCGTATCAACTTTTATATATTCATACAGTCTAGACAAATCAACGCCAAAAAAAGGATTTGTTGCTTTTTCTAATACCTCTTTCTGTTTTTTTGATAGTTGTTTTTTGAATTCATTAAAGATATCCTTTCTCCTCGGCTCTGGACAACTCCTATTTCTGCCACTCCAAGGATGCAGATGTGAGTCTATTACATAATTACCGAAGTCACCAAGTGTGCCATAGCTATACATAACAGATGACCAAATATCTAAAAATCCCCTTTCTTTTGTTTTATCTTTAAAATAATCCTCTGGATAATATCTTTTTTTAAGTTGTTCTCCATCTGGAATAGTACTTGGCCAAGCACTTTTATATGGAGGATCTATATTATCACTTTTTATTCTTAGACCTCTGTTTTTAGCTACTTCAATAATACCTCTAGCATAATCACGCAACAATATATGGACTGGTGGCTCATTATCTTTAAAAATATTTCCATAAACCCATTCAGCAAGAATCTTAAGACTCTCTCGATCATTTCTATTTCTCAAAACACAACTATAGGAAATCACAAAAAGTCGCTCCTTGATATAAATGTCATTTACATCCCTGAATTCAGTTAAGAGCTGTGGGAGCAGATTAATCCTGTCTTGCAATAAACAAACTAATCCCTTAGTAGCCTTGTCTCTAATGAATCTATTTGGAGTTGTTAAAAACCAAGCCAGCGTGATAGATGTTAAAAAAATTGACTCATCTGCAATATGCTTTCTCTCTTGATTAGACCACGCCCATTGTAATAGCCTGTCGACAGCTCCATGTTCTCCATGTTGATAATGTAGGAATGTTGACCACCATGAATCTCTTTCTGGCATAGTAAATTCACGCAGAAGTGAATTCAACAGCCGTGCATTTAATGGACTGTCAGGAAAAGCGGATAGCGAAAGTAATGGCTCTAAAAAGAAATCTTCTTTCCCCTTTATATTCTTTTCAATTATTTTTATCACCTTATCGTCGATTGTTTCTGGATCACGCCAAATTATGCTTTCCCTGAATGGATAATCAAAATTACCATCTTTTAAGACATATGGTGCTAATTCAAAGAGCTCCTTTTTTGGCTCTTTTTTAAAAAATTCAGGAACCTGAATACACATCGCTTCAAGAATTCCGTGATCATACTTGAAGTTTTGGATAGCCTGCCATATCTTTCCATTTTTCTTGAATTCGCTCCTTCTCTGAGAAGATGGGACGGATGTTAACAGTGTTCTTACTATTATATGATCACTAAACTTATTGTAAGAGAAGGCATAAGAAGTTTCCGTACCCCATTCAATTTTATTCAAAAGAACTCTTCTTTCCATTAATGCTATAATTCGTTCTTCTTTCGTAGGAAAGTATTTACTTATAATATTTTTCAAATCCAAAAAAGGAATTCTGGTTTTACCATTGAATATCATCCATAAAGCAGTGTCTTTAATTATATTGTCCCATAATACATTCTTTCCATTTTTTCTTTTTACAGCCTTAGGATCAAGTTCCTTGAGAACTTCCAGCCCAATTTCTATAACAAAATCTTCAAATACATCTTTCAATGCATTCCCGCCCTTTAGAGATGGCTTTGAATTCTTGTTTTTTTCACAAAAAAATTTTAAAAATAGTGGATTATAGAATTCTGGATGTAGAAGCGGAACCTCAGGAAAAGTAATATTGTAATGTTTAAAAAACGAGTTTATGGCATTCCATATAATTTCTTGAGTAAAACCATGATGCTCAAGTTTTATTAATCTAGTTTGCACCTCTCTACTTAAAACATTTTTTTCATATCCGTTACGCAAGCTAATAATCAATCCGACATTAGGGTGTTTTTTTACTTTTTTTATTATTTCTATTAAATTCTTTTTCCAATAATTTGGAGACTGCGTTATATTTTCATTTAATGCATCTATTATCAAAAGTGATCTACACTTTGTTTTTTCTCCTAATAAATCTATTTTTTTCAGGAAATCATCTGCTGTCCTAATTTTTTTTCCTAAATTTAATTGCCCTATTGCTTCACCCCAGAAATTATCCTTATCAACAAATGATTCCCCAAATAACAAGAAGTTATTGTTCTTACCTTCTTCAAATCTTTGCTCTACAAGATCACAAAGTAAATGCGTTTTTCCATTTCCTGCTGAACCAGTTAACAATAGGAACGGTGCATTAGACAATCTACTCTTAGTATTTGATGACAGTTCTTCGAAGTATCTGACTAGATCCTGTGTTTTTCGAATATGATGAATGTCATAGCCTAATCTTTCACTTGGTGATGACTGATAACCACCATTACTCTTCTCTGGTAATTTAACGTCTTTTAACTGTTCTTTTTCTTGCTCTAATTTGCGTAATAATTCCCAGATTTTATCTTTCAATAAACTTGCCTTCTTCTGAATTTTAATCCAAGGTATTTTTTCTGTATTATAGATCTTAATAGTATCAATAATTTTAGCGAGGCTTTTAATTTCTTTAGCAATAAAATTATAATCATTTTGTAAATCTAAATTCTCATAGCTATTGCTTGCATATCTAAATTCACGAAGTAGTTCTCCGTATTTAGTCCTAGTATCAATGTAAAATTGCTCATTTCTACTTATCCCATCAAATATCTTAGAAATGGGTAGCTCAACATTCAATTCCGGAGTATATCTTGCTCCAGCTTTTTGCTTAATATAAGCCAAATGTTTTTTAGGCCATGTTTCTTTTGACATAATTGCAAGACAATAAAATAAACTCCCTTAAAGGAAGTCTATTAAAAAACGAGCTGATTGTCTATTATATTATCACATTGCGAGCTCAATTAGCTCCTCCACTAGGATCATACTCTGGATTTTTATCAATCCCATAGTCACGCACTTCTTCCAAGATGTTTTCCTCAGCTTCATTCTGTCTTTTAATTATTTCGTCCAATTTCTTATTAATATTTGAAAATGCATTTATCAGTGATATAGCCCCTATCGCTACTGCTAATGTAATCCACGACATATTATTATAAAAATTAAAAATTATATCTCTAGCTTTTAATAACTATTTATTGTATCTTTTCCAACCTAAAGTATAGGGGAAAATAAATGGGGTCAGGTACCTTTTTGAATTCCGACGGTAGGATTTACCCGTCCGCTACGCTCCCGGGCATGAACTTCTCATTCTACCCAAAAAATATAAATCAAAAGACACCCGAAAAAATGGGTGTCTTTTGATGTACTGCTCCCTCTGCTAAACAAACTTAGAACTTTTAATTGGTTTGAATTTATTAAACTATTAGAAGATTTTGAGGTAAACTTTGTCTAAAAACAGAAAACCTACCGAGCGGGAGGTTTCCCGTGGTAGGTTTTACTTGATATTTTGCAGCTCGAGCTTATCTCGTTGCGCTTTCAGGTAATCAAGATATTTTTGATATTTGTCAATTTCTTCTTGAACATTTGCAATGCCCTCATCAATAATCTCCTTAGAGAGCCAGTATCCATTTCCATCCTCAATAACCCCATTGCCCAACCTTGTTTTTATGATACGGTATACAATTTCTTCATTACCGGTGTTGCGCGCCCTATCGTCTAGCTGTTTCATTGTTGCAGGCATCTCTACATAACTAAATACATTACGAAGCGTTCTGTTGTCAGCACTACCTAACATAAATCCTCCACGTTTTGGCTCGTCAGCACAGTATTTGTTAAACAACAAACAAAAATAGCACATTATGTGCTATTTGTCAAGTGCTCCGACGGTAGGATTCGAACCTACGACCAATTGATTAACAGTCAACTGCGCTACCGCTGCGCCACGTCGGAATATATTATCTTCTAAATTCACAAAATGTTGCTTAACTAAGCAACAGAATAAGTTTAGCAAATATTTTTTTCTTTGGCAAGAGTTCAGCCAAAATACTAGAAATCGCAGTTTTCTTTTTAAAAAACCTTTACTTCTCAAAAACTATACGTATTTAACCAAAAATGTTCTGAGATATTGAAAAAATATCATTTATAATTTCCATACTAAAAGCGCCCCTTATTAGGGCGCTTTGAAATTTTTTCCTTAGTAGTCTTTCAATTTTCCAATTGAAGAATGTTGTCTGATTTTCTCCAAAGCTTTGGCTTCAATCTGACGAATACGTTCGCGGGTTACACCAAATTCTTTTCCCACTTCTTCCAAGGTGTGAGTCACGCCATCTTCCAAACCAAAACGAATTTTAAGAATTTTCTGTTCACGAGGAGTAAGCTCTCTCAAAACTTCGCCAACATGATTCTTCAAAAGCTTTCTTGAAGCTACCTGATGAGGCATGACGGTCTCAGTATCTTCAATGAAGTCTCCAAGTACACTGTCATCATCGCTGTCTCCTACAGACGTTTCCAGCGAAACAGTTTCCTGAGAAATTTTCTGGATGTGACGAATCTTGTCTACTTCCAAATTCATTTCAGCAGCGATTTCTTCAGGAAGAGGTTCGCGTCCGAGTTCTTGAACAAGTCTTCGAGTAATCTGAGTGTATTTATTGATAGTCTCAACCATGTGAACAGGAATACGAATGGTTCTAGATTGATCAGCCAACGCGCGAGTGATAGCTTGGCGAATCCACCAAGTTGCATACGTTGAAAACTTGAAACCTTTACGATAATCAAATTTTTCAACGGCTCGAAAAAGACCGATGTTTCCTTCCTGAATCAAATCCAGCAGAGACAAGTTATGTGAACGTCCAACATATTTCTTAGCAATACTAACCACCAAACGAAGATTGGCTTCAGTTAATTTCTGTTTAGCTGCAAGATCTCCCTTTTCAGTAGCCTTAGCAAGTCTAACCTCTTCTTCCGATTTCAAAAGTGGCACACGTCCAATTTCTCGAAGATACATTTGAACCAAGTCGGATGATGAATCTTCAATTCCTTCGGAAAGAATCATGTCAACATTTTTGTCCTTCTTGCTTTTTTCATAAGCCTCAACTTCCCTGTCAGTTTCAATCTTAAGCATGTCATCAGAAATGACCACTTTCACTCCTGCAGTTTCAAGTTGTTCATACAAATTTTCCAGTTCGTCCAATTCTTCTTCAACTTCCGGGATAAGATGGATGATTTCATCTTCGGTCACAAAACCACGTTGTTTTCCACGTGCGATAAGCTCAGCAATAATGTCGACTTTTTCAACAACTTCTTCTTGTTGTTCTTTTTTAATGGGTTTCTTTTTTTGCTCAGCGATTTTTTTCTGCTCACTGATTTTAAGTGGTGCCTGCTTTCCTTTCAATACTGGTTTTGGGGCAATTTCTTTTTTTGAAGCAACAATAGCAGCAGCTTTTTTAGCCACTGGCTTTTTTGTTTCGACTTTCTTACTGATTTTCTGAGATTTATTTGGCACGATTTTTTTTACGTTAATTTTTTTTACAACTTTTTTGACTGCCACCGCTTTAGTTTTCTTGACAGGCTTGACTATTTTCTTGACAGCGCGCAAAGAAGGCTTTTTAACTTCAGCCTTTTTTATTTTCTTAATCACTTTGACTTGCTTTTTTGCAGCTTTTTTCATAGGAGCATTGAGACCGTTGGCCAAAAAATAATTCAGCCAAAATGGTTGCGTTTAATTAACAAATGTAATTTGAAAACATTTGAAGCGTTGAAATGCAATTTTTGTTTATGCGCAGAAAGCACTTAGTGCCGCCCGCACACAAACACCAAAAACCGGGTCAACCCAGCTTTTGCTTGCTATTTAATCGCTTGAGAGAGCTCTGTAAGCTGTCCCATTAATTTTTTTAGCACCTCCTTATCTCCGCTGCGCTCTGCCTTTTCTATCTCCTTTATAATACTATGAAGCCTTTCTTTTTGCAATTCCTTAATGTATTGACCGATATAACCTTGCGCCATCTGTCGCACGTCATTTTCGTCATATTCAGAAATTCCATCGTTGAAGCCGAATTCAGTATTGAAATAGATTTTCCTGAGCCGCTCTATAGTAGCATTATCGCCAATATTTGCAAGCATTTGATCAAAAGAGAAGTTAGCCTCCTTACCTTTTCGCAAAACCGAAGAAATCAAAGCCTCCCTGCCAACCCATTCGCTCTCATTCTCTTTATCAAATATCTCCTCCCAAACTTTAGCGCTTCGCATGATTGCACCCAGCATTGAATCTCTTAGGATATCTGAACGTTTTTGAAAATTTGAAGATTTCTCAGCCATTGGAAGATTTTCTTCCGTAAGTTTGCCAGAATTTGAATCCACCGTTTTTAATACGTCATTAACAACTTTTTCTTCCACATCAACCTCGTGCGCTATTTTCTTTATCCAATGAGACTTTTCGATCTGACTTTCAATATGAACAACGTGAGCCAAAACATCCTTTGCAATATTCCTCTTCCCTTCTGCTGAATTCCTATCATGCTTTTTCAAAGCCTGCTCAAAAAAATATTCCATAGCTGGAGTTGATTTTCTAACCGCATCTAAAAGCAGCTCGGGATTTTTCTGCGCCACATCTGCCGCATCTTTTCCGTCAGCCAAAGTCACAATTTTCACATTCACACCTTTTTGCAAGCAAAGGTCAGCGCTTTTTTGCGCCGCAAGCTGTCCTGCACTGTCCATATCAAAAAGCATCGCGATATTTTCGCTATAGCGTTTGAGCATAATTACTTGGTCAGGCGTCAGAGCTGTTCCAGAAACCGCCACCACATTGCCCAATCCTGCTTGCGAAGAAGCAATCACATCCAAATTTCCTTCAACCAAAAGAACATAATTTTTTTGCTTGATTTCATTTTTAGCCAATGACAGTCCGTACAAAACCTTGCTTTTATGATAAACCAAAGATTCTGGAGTATTGATATATTTAGCTTGCGATTCATCCTGCCCCGGAGCCACTCTGGCTGAATATCCAACAACCTTTCCCATAATATCCATAACCGGAAACATGATGCGGTCGCGAAAACGGTCGTAATATCCCGCACCATTTTCTTTTTTCACCAAAAGACCAGTCTTTTCAATTTCATCCAAAGAGTATCCCCTTTGAGATAAAAATTTAAGCATATTATCCCATCCTGCTGGAGCATACCCAAGGCGGAATTTCTGAATATTTTCGTCGTTAATTGCGCGTCCGTGCAAATAATCCATTATTTTTTCTTTCCCGGGTCCTTTCACAAGTTGAGTTTCATAAAATTTCGTAGCCAGCTCCAGCGCATCCAGAATTCTTTTTTTATTATCCCCTGCCTGCTGACCACCCTTGAATTCTTCAAGCTGCACGCCAGCTTTTTCAGCCAAAATCTTCAAAACCTCGCGAAATTCCATGCTTTCAATTTCCTGCACAAAAGAAAAAACGTCCCCTCCTTTGGCACAGCCAAAACAATGATAGATTTGTTTTTCTTCATTAACCATAAAAGACGGGCTTTTTTCACTATGAAAAGGACAGAGCCCCTTCCAATGAGAGCCTGCCTTCGTAAGTCTGACGTATTCGCCCACAATATCCACGATATTGAGCCGTCCTTTGATTTCTTCAACGTTGTTATTCATCCGGTAGTAGAAATTCGAATGGGCTTTGCCCCAAATAAATTTCCATTATTTCCCCAATTACTAATAATCTCAAAATTACTCCAGTAGTGATAAAAGTACAGTATATTTCGAATTTTCACTACCGGATTCATCTATATTCAGACTAAAGAACTTTAGCAAAAAAGGCAAATGCCTTATTGAACAAGGCATTTGCGAAGCTTCTATATTAATTCATTGTAATATTTCTCGAGTCTATCTCGACTATCCAAAACTGGCTTAAGTGAAACTTCTTCAACCAAATTGTCCTTTTCGCTATATCCAAAAGGATTATCCAAATCTTTAATGAAATATATCATATAGATCAAAATGAAACTTATGAAAGCCACGAAGAAAACGCTTTCGTAAAAAGGATTCATCTTTATGAACACCAAACCAAAAACAAGAATGGAAGTTATTATTTCAGCAATTGCATAACCCGTTCCCAGGAAAGAAGTTTCTCTGATGGTATGAATCCTATTTATTATTTTCCTGATTGTATTTTGTTCTTGCTTTAACCGGGAAATGAAATTTGCCTGTGTTTGAGATTCAAATGCAAGAAAATCATCATTAAACGAAAGTAATTTTGCCATCAAATTCCCTGTCCTTTCTTTTTTATGAAACCATCCTATAAGCATTTCATTGAACTGCAATAGTTTTTTCAGATAGGCTTTCGCTTCTGGGCTTTTCTTATTTTTATAAATAATAAGTCCTTCATCAGCCATCGTTTCAATGCAAGCAGACAAGTCTCCTGGCAACTTTTCACTTTCCTTATAATCAACCAGTGTTCCAGAAATCAAAAAACCAATCAAAAATATATTGGCTGAAATAATCGCCGTAAAAAGTGCATTCAATGTCAAAAATTCATATCCATAGTAATGCACAACATATTTCAATAGAACAATGGCCACAACAAAAGGCAGCGTTTTGAATGCCAATTTCCATTTTGAATGAATCGCTATTTTATTTGTAAGTTTGTGTAACATGATATAAAAAGTATTCCTTGGTAATTCTGACTTATTGAATAGTGTAATTTGTTCAATGCGGAGGGGAGAGGATTCGAACCTCCGATACCTTTGACAGTATGCCACCTTTCCAAGGTGGTGCACTCGACCACTATGCGACCCCTCCTAATCTGTATAAAGTATTTTGTATTATGTATAATGCATGAATTCGAACCCATACATTATACTTTCTACAAAATACATTATACATGCAATCTTAGATTTCCTTCATTCCTACGAATCTGATTTTTTCTTCATCTGGAACGCGTCCCATAATAAGAACTGCTTTATCACCTGAGGATAAAATTCCTTTTTTCTTAGCATCTTCAATAAGCCAGTCAATATCTTCGCGGAACACACCACCTTTTTCATATAATTTCGACTTAACTCCCCAAACGAGAGCTAACTGATTATATGTTTTTTTGTTGTTAGTGACAACCAATATTTCTTGTTCAGGCCTGAAATGTGAAATAATTCTAGCAGTGTTTCCTCCAGCGCTTCCGGCTACGATAGCCTTGGCTGAAATATGTTTAGCCAGTTCATAAGCTCCAAATAAAAGCTGTTTCAAATCGTCTTGCATATTAAGCGGAAGCGCATGCTTCACGTCGTCATATGGAGAAGCTTCGGTATTTTCAATGATATCTTTCATTGTGCGCACGCTCTCCACTGGATATTTTCCTGAGGCGCTTTCACCTGAAAGCATCACGGCGTCGGCATGGTCAACAACTGCATTCGTCACGTCGCTCACCTCAGCTCGAGTTGGACGAGGATTTACAATCATGCTGTCTAGCATTTGTGTTGCCACGATTACAGGTTTACCAGCATCCAAACTTTTTTTCACAATTTGTTTTTGCAAAATTGCAACTTTTGTTCCTTCAATTTCAATTCCAAGATCTCCTCGCGCCACCATGATTGCATCAGTATGCTCAATGATGTCATCCAAGTTTTTAATAGCTTCCTTGCGTTCTATTTTTGCAATAATTTGCGGCAAATCATTTTCGCGGCCTAAAATATTTTTCATCATGTCGCGCAAGCTTTCGATATTTGCACCACTAGAAACAAATGACATCGCCACAAAATCAACATTCTCTCCCAAAACAAATTTCAAATCCTTCTCATCTTTTTCCGTAATAGGACTTATTTGCAATTTTGCATCAGGAATATTCACGCCTTTATGATTCTTTACTAATCCACCATCAATAACTTTCGTTGTCAAAACTCCGTCAGATTTTTGCTCCACCAATAATTTCATCAGACCATCTTCGATCAAAATTTCATTTCCAATCTCAATATCATCAACAATCTTCGGCACATCCAAAAGAAAACTTCCTTCGCCAAGTTTTTGAGAACTGTTTTTTATTGATTCGATATCGCTCACCAAAATAGTGGCGCCATTTTTCATTTCAACTGGTGTATCAACCAGGGTTCTAATACGTGGACCTTGAAGGTCAGCCAAGATTCCAACGGAAATTCCCATTTCCTCGGATAATTCGCGAATAATTTTTATCACGTTTCCATGCCACTCATGGCTACCATGTGAAAAATTGAGACGTGCCACATTCATACCGTTTTCAATCATCTGCTTCAAAACTTCTTTTGAATCGGAAACAAGTCCTAATGTTGCTACGATTTTGGTTTTTTTGTTCATATATATGTTTAAAAACAAATTAAGCTATATTACTATAATATGCTGGTATTAATTGCAGAGCAAGCTAAACTAAAATTAATTCAGATAGCAGTACATTGTCATCCTCAGCTTGACTTGGAATCCAAGGCCTTGCCCAAGCCCTGGATTCCCTGCCCACCGGACAGGCAGGCCGATTTTTCGGGAATGACATGGGGCAGATCCTCGCGACAAACTAAAAAGAAAAACGGACAACCCCGAGAGGCTACCCGTTTCCTTAACTACTCTATAATATCACAATTTTATCTTCTCGGCAAGTTCTCCCACAATCGGAAGATTCTTCATTTCTCCTGAAAATACGTTGATAATTCCAATTATGCTTAAGACTATTACGAGAAGAGCAATTATTGGTCCAAATGGAAGGATTGAGAGAGCCCAGCCAGCCAAAAGAATAAGGCCTTGCTTGGTATGAAACTCAACAAATTTGGAATCTTTCTTGACCAAAAGAGGAATAACAACCAAAACGCCAAGATAACACAAAAGTGCCCACATTTTGTTCTCTTTGGCATCTTTTTCTTCAATTGTTTGAGTTTTTTCTTCTGCATGTGAAGATTGTTCAGTTGTCTGCTCTTTTTTTTCTTCTTCCATATGAATTATTTTTTTAAATTATATCTTTTATTAATACGCGCTTATACTAATAATATTTTACGGGTCATACGCAATACATGATTCGGTTAATTAAAGTTAGTGCCATATGTATTGTTTTTTTTGCTATCCTGTTTCCTTTTTCGAGCACGCTTTTGGATAAAATACTCACTATCCAAAAGCTCAAGGGATACTGTCGTAGCCCGTCTCGCCTCGGTTCGCCGAGGTCGGACTATTGGCCGAAAATGAAAACAGGGTAGCAAAAATGATAGAATCATGTATTGCGCCATCCTATCATTAAAGGATTTCTTCTATTTCTCTCAAGATATCCTCCGGAATCGGATTATTTTTCGGGCTGACTCCCGGATAGCGCCAAGCACTGATGATAATCAGCTTTTTAGGCATTAGCCTCATTAGCTTTTTAGCTTGCTCACTTGTTTGAAATTTCGTGTACTGCGCTTCCAGTTTTTTCATTTCTAATTCATCCTTTTCAGAAATCATTTCGTTTTTAGCAGTAAACGGCCCTTTCCCGCGTAGCTGATACATCACCCATATTTCCTGATTCCAACTTTCTTCTATAGATTTTTCAGAAGAAAGTTGCCTCGGCGAAGCTTTAGCGAAGACGGGCATTCCCCATTTTGGCTTAATTCCCTTTTGAATATTGCCAACAGGAACCATTACTGCAATAGTGTTTTCAACAATCCCATTCTCAACTCTTTTCGGATTTCTGATCACGCCCAGAACTTTCTGTTCAGACAATCCATAAAAATGCATCTTCTCAGTGACATGCGCCGTCCATTGATATTTATCAGTATTTTTCGGTGTTTTCCATTGCATAGGAATTAGGAGTTAGCAAGTAGGAATTAGGTGGTAGGAATTATAGGAATTAAATTTTTAGTTTCACATGTTTAATTTAATTATAACAAACAAAAGCCATCAGCAACAACCGGCGGCTTTTTCTTTTGTATTTTGTATTTTGTATTTTGTATTTTCTGAGAAGCTAAAAAGCTAAGGCCTAAGAAGCTGACTTCGCATCCGTTCCCCTCAATCTCGCAATACGTTCTTCAATTGGTGGATGAGTTGAGAAAAGTTTGGAAATTTTCTTACCCTTGAATGGATTAGAGATGTAGAGATGCGCTGTGGCGCGATTTGCTGCCTCTAAGGGTTCCCGATCTGAAGAAATCTTTTCAAGCGCCCTAGCGAGCCCTTCCGGGTGACGAGTAAGCAATGCAGCACTGGCGTCAGCTAGAAATTCACGTTTGCGAGATATAGCCAATTGGATAAGCATTGCAGCAAGCGGAGCTAAAAGCGAAAGCAAGATGGCCGCAATCATAAGCAATGGATTGGAATCCTCGTCATTATCCCTTCCCCAAAAAGCCCAGTGTTGAAACCAATCAGCAATGAGTGCCACAAATCCAACCAGAACGACGACAACTGTCGAAAGTAAGATATCACGATTGCCGATGTGCGAAAGTTCATGCGCCAAAACCCCTTCCAATTCTATCTTTTCCAATTTGTCCAAAATTCCTGTTGTCACACAAATAACACCGTGCTGCGGGTCGCGACCAGTAGCAAAAGCATTCGGAGCGCTATCTTCAATAATATAAATTTTTGGAGAAGGAAGACCTGCTGTTATGCAAAGATTTTCAACCAACAAATATAGTTCGCGTGCGCTTTCACGAGTAACTTCCTTGGCCCCAGACATGGAAAGAACAATCTTGTCGCTCCACCAATAAGATCCGAAACTCATAATGGTCGAAAAAATAACAGCGATGTATAAAATCGTACTATTGCCCATGGCTTGGGCAAAAAAATACCCAACTCCGATAACGAATATTAAAAAGCCTGTGATATAAACCCAGGTTAGTCGCATGTTTCTGTCAGCTTCTGTATATAATGTTGCCATACTAGATAAATTTAAATTCTGAAACTATTTTATTAAACAAATCCCTGTCCAAACTTGAATCTTCATTAAAATGGTACTCTTCCAGCGAAAAAATCTTTCCACCAAACTGCCAAATAACAACTTCCCTTTCTCTTCCGTCAGTATCCTTCACATCTCCGGTTCTAATTCCGAGCCTTCCGCCAATATCTCGCTGAGACCAAGTTTCATTCCATTCTATACCCATTTCTTTGAGTTCATCTTTAAGCGAAGTATTGTCGCCAACGTTTTTGATATCTACATAAATAGCAGACGAGAGTGAATCTGAACCCTTTGGAGAGAGATTGCTTTTTTTGAGCGTTACAAGGTGCTCGCTTCCATCTTCATTTTTTTGAAGTGTATATTCTGAAGGGTATTTAATTTCGAATCCATTATTTTTGTCAGTATAAATGCGCCAATTTGTGATTCCTTTTTCAGAATTGTTATATAATTCTCCTTTTGCACTATTGGCAGCCATGAGTAGATTTTTAGTCACATGAACACCTGCAATATTTGAAATATGAGTCAGGTCAATGAAGAGATAAGCTGAAAAAGTCACAGCAGCAACAATAAACATGATAAAGAAAATTATTGCTAAAGCAATGAAGCTCTCGCCTTCTTTTGAGTGACAATCCTCGGACATTTTTATTTACACCATTAAATTCAGCTGTAAACTTACCAACGCAGCAGGATTTAAGAACGGTATATTTTTTATTTTAGTTAGAATTGCACTGTAACGTTTTCCCTCTCGGATTCTTCAGCCGCAAAAAATTCTCTTTTGGTAAAATTAAGCATGCCAGCAATCATATTTGTTGGGAATGTTTGAATTTTAGTATTGAAGTCACGAACATTGCCGTTGTAAAAGCGCCTTGAGGCTTGAATTTTATCCTCAGTGTCCGTAAGCTCCCTTTGAAGTTCCAAGAAATTTTGATTAGCTTTCAAATCAGGATAGTTTTCACTAACTGCAAACAAAGATTTCAAAGTCCCACTCAGCATGTTTTCTGCCTGTTCTTTTTCCCCGGGAGTTTGAGCTCCCATAGCAGCCGTTCTGGCTAACGTTACCTTTTCAAGTAATTCTTTTTCGTGTGTAGCATACCCCTTAACGGTATTGATCAAATTTGGAATCAAATCATATCGCCTCTTAAGCTGAACGTCAATATCACTCCAAGCTTCATCCACGCGGTTTTTTAATGTAACAAGGCTATTATACATTCCTATAAGTGCCAAGATGAGTACAGCCGCTACAATTAATCCTATAATCATATTTTTATTGCCAAAGCGGTGCCAGAAAATCTGCCGCAGCTATGGTTATTTTTAGTAGTTTTATTATAACTCAAAATTTAAACAAACTCAAACAGCAGCTAAAAGCTCTAATAATTTTAATACGTTGGCCAAGCTAATATTGTTTCAGATAAAATTACGCTTAAAGTAGTAGGACTATGCTATAATGAATTTGTAATCTTTAATGTAAATTTATGAAATTTATTGTGCCTTATGCCGTTTTCATTATCCCTATCTTAGTGGGCATCCTTATACAAGCAGTTAAATTTGTTTTATACAGCCTTAAACATGGATGGGATATCCGCTATGCATTTACTCATGGACATATGCCATCCGCACACACTGCATTTGCAATTTCACTAATGACCTCAATAGGTTTTTATGAAGGGATTCACACCGGAACCTTTGCCGTGGCAGTCGCCCTAGCATTTTTAATTATTGATGATGCAACCCGTCTTCGCATGCACCTGGGAGACCAAGGAAGATACCTCAATATGCTTATTGAGCAGCTTAATATTAATGAAAAACAATTTCCTCGACTTAAAGAACGGATGGGTCATAGAGTTAGCGAAGTTATTGTTGGAGGAATTGCGGGCTTTGTTCTTACATTTATCTTTATTCAAATCCTTAGATAAATATTTTTTGCGGTTTATATTAAAAAAGCGGATCATGCGCAATTCATGATTTTACAGGTAATGACATCAGACCAGTGTTTTGTGCAACTTTTTTGCTAGCCCGTTTTATTTTTCGGCCAATTGATACGAGAGTATCTCTGAGCTTTTGGATAGTGAGTATTTTATCCAAAAGCGTGCTCGAAAAAGGAAATGGGCTAGTAAAAAAAATAGAAACTTATTGCTAATATTAATTCAAGCGCAGCCATGTATTGCGTGTGACCCTAAAAGCTCCTTAAGGAGCTTTTTAATTACATTCTTTGAAGTTCTTCTTCGATGACTTTGCGGTCATTCCAAGGAATTTTTTTGTTGCCGACAATCATGCTTTCCTCGGCGCCCATTCCGGTCACTGCTATAATATCTCCCGATTGCGCAATATCCAGAGCTTTTCTTATGGCTTCTCGCCGGTCAGGAATTTTCCAATAATTCTCTCCTTCGTTCTTATTTTTTATTCCAATTGCTACTTCTTCAATAATTTTGAGTGGATCTTCATGGTACGGTTCATCATTTGTTATGATCACAAATTCAGCAAAGCGTGAAACGACTTCGGCCATCAAAGGACGTTTCCCACGATCACGATCTCCGCATGATCCAAAAACTGAGATGATTTTAGCATCAGACTTTTTCACGCTCGCCAAAAATCCGTACAGTTTTTCCAATGAATCAGGCGTCAAAGCAAAATCAACGATAATATTAAGCCCCTTATCGTTCGCTACGCTTTCCAATCGCCCCGCTACGCCCTTTATTTTTTCCAGCGCCTCTTTTATCGTTTCCAAGTCAATGCCCTCACTAAGAGCCACGCATGTTGCTCCAAGGGCATTCTCAACGTTGAATAAAGCTGGGAGATGAACCGCGAATTTCGAATCATGAATCATGAACTCACTGCCTTCAATTCCCAACCTTATATTTTCAGCCTGAACGACTTCGATTTGCTGATTACTAGTTGCTAGTGACTGGTTACCCGTTGTGTATCCATATTTACTGCCAACATTAAAATCCAAAAATTCCTCAGGATTCTCCATGTCTAGATTAACTATGAATTTGCCTGAATTTTTACTGACAATTTCGAATAATTTTTTCTTAGCTCTTCGATATTCCTCGATTGTTTTGTGATAATCCAAGTGTTCGCGCGTAACATTTGTGATTACCGCGGTTTTATATTTAACACCCCAAACGCGATGCTGATCAAGAGCATGCGAGGAAGTTTCCAATACTAAATACTCGCAACCTTCTCTTACAGCCATCGCTGCAAATTTCTGCACAGCAAAAGAAGATGTAGTTGTGTAATGCGAAAGGTTTTTTTCTTCGACTCCATTAATCCTGAAATTTATAGTTGACGCCATGGCAACTTTTTTTCCAGCTTCTTCCAGTATTCTTGTAATCATCTGAACAGTGGTCGTTTTTCCATCCGTTCCAGTGACTCCGATGACTTTCAATTTTTTTGTTGGAAAACCATAGAAAAGATTAGCCGCAATTGCTTGCAGTAAATGATAAAGGTTTTTGAGAGATTGCGGAACTAACTGCTTGATTGTATACATAATTTTGAATTTCGAATTTTGAATTTCGAATCAATTTTTAATGACTGAATTTCTAATGTTTCAAACATTAGATCATTCGAATTTCATTCAAAATTAAAAATTAAAAATTCAAAATTTTAACTAGTTTCTAAATCTTTCCACTATCGCTTTCGCTCTCTGCAATCCCCTATAAAGCGCATACGCACGAGAGTTCACAACTATATCGAAACTTCCAGGAAACTCAATGGGTTTCATATGCGGAGAAAATCCAAGCTTAAAATTTGTAATTCCTACCAAATCACTATGCATTTGATGAGAAGTTCCAGGAGTCTGTACTCCTCCAAAATCATAGAACTCACATCCCTTTTCTTTTGCATCCAAAATAGCCTGCCATTGCAACAAGAATGGAGCCATCACGTTCCGATGTTCATTGCCAGATGCCCCATGCAAATAAGTTGCATATTTACCATAATATAAAACCAAGTTGGAGGCGATTATTTTTCCTTCATACTCAGCTACATAAATTTTGAGAATTTCCGCAGGAAAACTTTCCAGCATCTTTCGATAATAATTCTCTGGATGAGTAGCAATGCCATTACGAACAGCCATTTCATTAGTAAGTCTCAAAAATTCCTCAACATATTTATCCTTTTCTTCGCCAGTGGCTAGTGACGAGTGACTAGTCACTATAACTCTTTTCTTTTTAGCCACTCCAATATTGTAGCGTGTTTTTGGTTTCATTTCGGCAAGCAGGTTTTCTGGATTCTTTTCAATATTGATGACAAATATTTCCTTGGGTTGCATATCGTGAGGAGCTCTCACTATTTTCTCTGAAACATTTTCTTTTATAAATTCCAAAACATTATTATTGGCAGGTTCAATCCTGATCCATCCAATCTTATTTTTTTTAGCCAATTCAATCATTTCTCTCATTTCATCCTTGATTCGTACTTCATGATTCATGATTCTTATCACGGGTCCCCTTGGCAAGTAAAAATACTTTCCAACTATAGGAAGTGTGTGCTCTAAGATGCTGGCGGAAAAATTATTCTCTTCAATATAAAATGTATTCTTACCGGCATTTTCTTGAAATTTTCTCCATTCTTGAGACTGCAAAAAACCTCCATCGAGGGAGTTTCTTTGGATGAAATTAAAGTTTTTCATTTCATCTGACATGCTCATATTGTAACAGCAAGCCAGAAAAAATAAAAGGTATTAAACCTTTCGGTATCTGCGCTCCTGCCCGCATTGCTTCGCAAAGCGTTGCAGGCGGGCGCTCGATAATAAAAGTTCAGAAAAATATAAGGGGCGTTAGTCTTTGATACAGCGGACAGGAGCTCCAGCCCCCCTATTAGTGAATGTGGCTGCCTGCACAAGTGTAGGAGAAACAGTTCCCATCCAACTGTTCGTAGCTCCTCTTGTTGTTCCTGTCCAAAGAAAAACTGACTGCGGGGCATTTATAATAGTTCCGCTATTGAAACGACGATAGCTAGTTGGAACCAGTTTGAGCGTGGTATTATATGCCGCATCGAGGCAGTTCAATGTGCATGTCTTTATACCAGCAGCTTCAACAAATTTATCCCATTCTCCTCCAACATTACCGGTTGGCAAACGATACCCATCTGGACAAGGATTATTGATGCCTGCCACTCCTTGCCAAAGAACAAGTGAGTAGTCTGGACCAGTTCCATTATACCAATACCAATTTAGCAGCATATTTGATATTAAAAATTTGTCTCCTGGCGTAATGGATGATGATGGAGCTGCGGCAGTAGCACTATTAGAGATTTGATGTTGGTCAGCGCCTCTTCCCCATTGGAAATACCATCCGCGTCCGTTAACATTATTAGCTGTACTTTTCGCGCCCAGATTTCGGTCCAGCCAGCATCTTCCATCTTCAGCAAGGACTTCATCGTATGTTATTGTTGAGTCTGCCTTGTCCTTGATTCCCGTTTCTCCACAATGATCAGTTCCCACCTTAACAGCCCTTACAGTATTTTTATAAGTTCCAACGGATTTAATATTCGCAATTGAAGTTACTGATTCATCACAGTTGTTTATTGGTACATCACTTCCAGCGCTATAAAACTTAAGTTCGTATGACATACCGGTACCTACATCTTCCTTTACAGTCGCTTCTCCATTGGTTACAACGCATTTCCCCGGAAAAGCATTGTTTATTCTGTTTTGTTCAACTTCAAGAACTTTATTGATTTTATTTATAGCTAATTGCACACCACTATCAGCAATTTGGAAAGCTTGCGCGGAAGATTGAGATGCGCCAGCACTCTTTTTTTCCAAAATCGTTACTGTTGAAATGGTTCCGACAATAGCAAACATCATTGCCAAAATAACAAGTGAATAAGCCAGAATAGAACCTTGGGCTTTTTGTATTTTCATACTGGAAAACTTAAAGATAATTTATGTTTTTGTTTAGAAGATTTTTCTTCATTGTTAAAATTATACCATGCTTTTGCAAAATAAAGAATTAAAAAAAGACCTCGCAGTAGCAAAGTCTTTTTTATCTTCAGTAGTCATCACTTTCTGCCTAAATTTTTCAAGGCTAACTTTACCCGCTCGCCAACATCCTGAATACTTTGAGGAATAATCTTAAGTGTTTCGCGCGCTTCAGACACGGAGTACCCCATGGCTACCAATGCTTCCAATGCATCCGTATCATTCGTAACTTGCGCTCTTTCATGTGCGGGGATATCAACAATTTTATTTTTCAATTCCAGAATAACCCGCTGAGCAATCTTTTTTCCGACTCCCGAAACTCGTGTCAAAATAGTTGCGTCCTCATTAAGCACGGCAGTCCTCACTGTTTTAGGATCAGCAATTGTTAATATTCCGATGGCGGCCTTGGGCCCTATTCCCGAAATTCCAATCAGGAGTTCAAACATTTCAAGCTCATCCAATTCCAGAAAACCATACAAGGCAAGAATGTCCTCACGAACATATGTGTGAGTATACAGTTCAACTGATTGTTTGCCTGCAATCATACCAAAGGTATGCATAGTAACAAAAACCTTATATCCTATGCCATTCACATCAATAACCACATAAGAATCCTTCAAAAAATCAACTTTTCCGTTTAACTTTGCAATCATTTTATATTACCGTTTATTTATTAAGAGTGACAACCAAAATGGGCCGATTGACGAATCTTTTTGGGATACCAAAACAATTTTGCAATTAGGTTTTATCGCCGACCATTGCTTTTATTTCTTCATATAGCTGGAGCGGCGGCGGCATCAGGAATAATTTCTTGAACAGGTTCTGGTATTGGTTCTGGTTCTTTAAAAAATTCAGCTTTACAATCCTGAGTTGGCATCGGATCAAGATTCTTATTTTTGTTGCTTCTAGCCCATTCTTGGACTCCTTTTTCCCAATTTTTAAATTGCGAGTCCCTCTTTGGGTCTTTTGGATAATCACCTTGCGGATCATCTTTATTCACATAATACAAAATATTATGAATCTCTCCGAAAGATTTTTCATCCCTTCTGTCTTCGGGGCAAGTGTCATTTGCGATGCAATATTCTCCATTATCTTTATCTTTTTCTTTCTTGCAAACTTTGACGTCCTCTTTAATATCCTGCTCTCCGAGAAGCACCGGTTTTTTTATTTCCTCATCTTTTTCGTATTCAGGAAATTTTTCAACGGCGTAATTCACAAGAACCTGATTCATGAAATTTCTCCACATAGGAGCAGCCACAACGATAGCATCTGCGCCGATTTTCATGGAAGAATTGTCATTATTTCCAGTCCAGACTCCAGCAACCAGAGATGGAGTATATCCCATAGCCCAGCCATCTCTGAACTCATTAGTTGTTCCAGTTTTTGCCGCTACAGGTCTATCTGTGAATTTAAAGGGATTATTATCACCAAATACTGGCGCTCTATATTCATTGGTTGACATAATATGATCCAACATTGCTACATATTTCTCATCAATAACACGCTGTCCATCCGTCTGCTTATATTGCTCCAGCGTGGCACCGTCCTTATCTTCAACTTTCAAGATTGCTGTCTTATCGCGATGCACGCCACCTGCTGCCAGTGCCCCATAAGCATTCACATGATCGATCAATTTAACCTCGCCGCCGCCAAGAACCAACGAGAGACCATAGCGGTCAGGCTGATTTAATCCCGAGATCCCCAGCCCTTTCGCCAAATTAATGGAGTCCTTAACGCCCGCAAGATATAGAGTCTTTACAGCTGGAATATTTAGAGACATAGCCAAAGCATTCTTCATCTGTAATGGTCCGTGAAAAGATCCGTCATAATTTTGCGGACTGTAATCCTGTTCAGAATCTGAAGAAAAATTTGTCGGCACGTCATAAAGCAAAGTTTCAGGAGTATAACCCTTCGTAAAGGCTGTCAAATATACATACGGCTTAAAAGAAGAACCTGGCTGGCGATTCGCCAAAGCAACATTAACCTGCCCATCAATCGATTTGTCGAAATAATTCTTTGATCCCACCATCGTTAAAATTTGTCCCGTCTTGGGATCAGAAGCTACCAGAGCTGCATTCGTTGCTTTGTTTGCTATATTTTTTTCAGCTCCTTCAGTCACTACTTTTTCAGCTATTTGCTGCATATTCCAATTAAGCGTGGTGTAAACTTTCAAACCTCCTTGTTCAACAGCTTGCTCTCCATATTTATTTACCAAATAATCTTTAACATACATCACAAAATGCGGCGCAGAGATATTATTCTGCTTTGGAGTTATTGTTGCTAAAATATCCACACTTTTTGCCTCCTGAGATTGTTCAGGAGTGATGTAACCCTGGGAAGCCATCCGATCGAGAGCAGTTTCCTGTCTCGCCTTAAGACCATCCGTATGCACACCAAAAGGTGAATAGTATGTTGGAGCATTTGGAAGACATGCAAGCAAAGAAGCTTCAGCAAGTGTTAAATCCTTGGCTGATTTTTCAAAGAAAGTTTGTGCTGCAGCTTCAATGCCATATGCACTTGAGCCATAAGGAATTTGATTAAGATACATACTCAAAATCTCATCTTTAGAATAACGCTGTTCAATTTCCAGAGCTAAAATTAATTCTTTAATCTTTCTAGTCAAAGTTTTTTCCGAAGTAAGAAGTGACTGCTTTACTAATTGCTGAGTAATAGTTGAACCGCCTTGAGCCTTAGCACCCTTGGCCACATCCTTAAGCGCACTGCGAATAATTGAACTGACAACAATTCCATTATGTTCATAAAATCCTTGGTCCTCCAAAGAAATTGTCGCATATTTCACATTGTCAGGAATCTGTTCAAATGAAATGATGGTTCTTTTTTCATCGCCATGTACATCATAAAGCAAATGCTCGCCAGTGCGATCATAAATTTTCGTAGACTGCGCAACCAAACGAGTGTTCACGTCGTTAGGATTCGGAAGGTCTTTTGAAAAATAAATAAAGAGTCCGATGGTAAATAAGATTCCCACTCCAAAAAGATAAAGGGATATCCTACCAACAATCTTCCATTTATCTTTACTCGAAATACTTTTGAAATTTTTCGATATGAATATTGGTTTCATAATAAAAAGCTAAATAAACTAATAGTTACAAAGAACTTTTTGTTTACTTATTATATACTTATAGAGCCTTTTTTCAAAGCTGCTACAGTATACACGAAATATTTATTTTATCAAGAGTTTTTGTTTTCTCAATTTAATTAAATATTCAAAAAGATTTGGCAAAACTAATTATTTTTTAATATTTGCTCGTAAAGTTTTAAATATTCTTTTGCCATAGCACTGCTATCAAAATTATCCTCAGCAATTTTTCGACAGATTCTTCTATCAAAAGAATTAATCGAGTGAACAGCATTTACCAATTCTTCAACGTTTTGCGAAAAAAATCCTATTTTTGGATTTTCAAGGCATTCAGGAAAAGGATCCATTGCGGTTCCAATCACGGGAGTTCCGCACGCCAATGATTCAATAACTGTAAGTGGACAAACTTTAATATTTCTTCGAATTGGAAACAAGAGAGCTTCCGCTCCGCTTAGATATCTAAAGATTTCTTCCTGTGAAGCCTCCCCCATGTTAACAATATTCGAGCTCAGAAAGGGTTTGATTTTCTCATTGTAATATTCCTGCCTTTCTTTAGAATTTCCTATTCGTCCGAAAATTAATAGCTTTTTATTAGTACGGTTTGCTATTTCTATTGCTATATCAATTCCCTTTGGCTGCGTCAACCTTCCGATCGCTATCAAATATTTACCTTTTTCATATGATGGAGTGATTTTTGAAACCTCAACTCCATTCCTTATGATACAAGAAACGTCGAAATCTTTTTTATGACTCTCAGATAAAGCTACTGTGAAAATCCCTGCTTTTGCAATTTCGCTAAATTCAGGATCAGACATCTTATTATGAAAAGTCAACACGCAAGGTTTTTTAGAAGCTTGTCCTACCAAGCTTGCATATTTTTGTGAGTGCAAATGAATAATATCAAAATCTGATTCATGCTTGATTACCTCCATCTGACTTTTTATCCGAAGCATGCGCCTCTCATCAGAACTTTGGAGTGAATTTTTCATTTCCCAAAGACTTTGAGTCAAAGTATGTACATGTTTTGCTTCAGTGATCCAATCAGCAGGCGCAAAAAGAGTCACGTCAATATTCATCTTTAAAAGTGCGTTTGTTAAATTCTTGGTTACAACTTCAGGTCCGCCAGTTTGTCCAAATGGCGGCGCTACCATTGCAATTGAAAGTTTTTTTTTCATTTGAGTAATTCACTTATTGTTTCAAAGTTTTCCTGCTTAGTTTTTTCATCACCCAAAAAAGTAACGAGATCTATGCCAGGACATGTATTCATCTCAATAAAATAAGGCCTCCCATCGTTATCAAAAATAAAATCCAAAGAATACTGTGCGTTTGGAAAAACAGAAATTTTATTGTTGATTACCTTAATCATTTCTTTCATACACTCCGGAATTTTTTCCTTCGGGATCATTTTGCCAGTTGCACCTTGATGTAAGTTAGTAAAAAGTGATCCGGCGGCTGCTATTCGCGAAAGAGCATAAGCCATTTTTCCTCCTTGATAAACCAGTCTGATATCTGATACTTCATCTTTTGGTGAAAAGCCAGGAATTCCTTTTTCGCTCGTAATAAATTCTTGAACTAAAACTGGATAGGTATACTCACCTGAAAATGCATTGCTAATTTCTCCAATAAAAATACCAAAACCACCACTTCCATATAGCGGCTTGATAACGATCTTATCAGTTTTATTCTGAGATATGGCTAATTCTAATTCATTTTTATTATTTGCAATCCTAGTAAGAGGCATGAACTCGCCAAACATCGCATATTGCGAAAGTTTACTATTAAAAGTGGCACGGAAAAGAGGATCATTAAACAGCCGCGTTTTTTGTGCAATCTTCAACTTGAAATCTAACAAAGAATAATCATACTTGCTAAGAACTTTATCATATATCAAATCAGCTGAAATTTCGCTTTGCACCTTCCTCCATGTACCATCAGAAAATGTCCATCCTTTCGTAAATATATTCTTTTCCAAATCATACCATTTTACGCTTGCACGATATAGTCCAATATTTGCTCGTTCGGCCCGCCGCATCCAATCCTGAATTGCAAGCCTTGTGCCTTCGTTCGTGATTGGAATTTCTTTTTCCCAATCATCTCCTGCATACATAATTACAATATTTTTATTCATATATTTTTATCAACTTAAAGTAACCTTCAAATCTTCATTCTTTTGAACCAAATAGTCAAGCATCATTCCAGATATATCAACTCCTGTTAGCATTTGACATCTTGGGAAAAAACATGGGAAATTCGCTTCAATTAAATAATGTTCTCCATTTCTATCTATTAAAATATCAACCCCTCCGAATTCAAAGCCTCTAGCATTAACACCTTTGATCGCAGTGTTTTGAACATCATCTGAAAAAGTTTTTTTGGAAACGCTGAGTTTTTTACCAACATTTGTTCTAAAATCTCCACTTGGCGCAGCATATTCTATACTATCGACAACCTTATCCCCCAATACTATCAGTCTGGCAGATTTTTCAATATCAATATATTCCCTGAGAATAAATTTTGCTTTCTTCTGACTAACAAGAAGGTAATCCACAACAGAAAACAAAGATGAAAAAGAATCTATTTTCATCACACCAACGCCATGACTTCCTCCTAATGATTTAATAATAATTGGAAAACCTCCAAGAAATTCAACATATTTTTGCAGTAAATCTCTGTCACGACTAAATAAATTCAATGTTTTTGGCATAGTAATGTCATTTGCTTTGTATGTAGAAATAGGATCCATGCTAGCACGCGGACCACCATGTTTGGAATGAAAAGTTATAAGGCCTTCAAAATATAGATTTTTTTCAACATTTACCGCTCTGGCAGATGTGCTTATGCGGTATAGCATATCACTTTTTTCAAGCACTGGAGGATTAAGAAAATCAAACTTATCAGCATTAATTCCAAAAAATTCAATACCCTTTTCCGAGCAAGCTTTTTTTAATAAAAAAAATGTTGTGTCTTCTTTTTCATGAATACAAAAAAATTTCATACTGTTGATTGAAATAATTATCCTCTATTAAAAAATACGACTATTTACTAACATCAATCAAAAACTTCTTTAAATTTCTTTTTCCAATAATAATAGGGTATTTAAGATGCGCACGATTTATCAAAGTCACTTTAGTCGGAATAATAACTCCATCCATAACTACTGTAATCTTAATAGTTGGACGATAAGTAGAACCGCTGGCAGAATTAACCACCACCGTGCTTTCAAGATGTGGAATGTGTTTATAAATACTCCAGCGCTCTTTCTTACTCAAATGTATTATATCACTGTACGTTGATTCTATTTTTTGATATTCCCTAACTGTATCTTCAAAGCCAAGCTGCTCAGCTAAGTCCGTATCTATTGAAGTAAATCCTGCACCTGTATCAATTTTAGCCTCCAATTCGACGGTCTTATTGTTTCTACCTATAAGTTTTATTTTTTCAATTGTTCCGATAACTTTTCGTCCAGAAATTTCTTCGACTTCCTCCTCGACTTCTCCACCAAATAAATCTCTTCCCACTCGCACACCTCGGGCGGCAGTTTTTATTTTCAAACCTTTGATACGTTCCAGTCTTTCCTTGAGACCGCTAAGATTTGCGACTTGGATGGAAAGTCCTGGACGTGCATTAATTTCCAGGAAAACTGGACCCCTTTCTCGATCAATTGCCACGTCAGCTCCCAAAAATCCCATTCCTGAAACCTCTTGGGCTTTTACAGCCAAAAGCAACATCTCTTTCCAGTATGGGATCTTAATACCCGAAAGAAGCATCCTTGTTCCAGGTACGTAGTCGATAATATTTCCCTTCCCTAATACGGCAGTTGTGGTAACGCCTGTCGCCAAATCAATTCCCACTCCGATTCCTCCTTGTTGAAGATTAGCCTTACCGCCTGATTCTTTGGTTGGAAGACGAAGCATAGCCATAACCGGAATCCTATTGAACACAATCACGCGAATATCGGGGATTCCTTTGTAGGCATAAGGTTTAAAAAGTTTAAGCAAGGTCAGACGCTCTTCAAAAAAAGCGATGTCTGGCATATTAGCCAAAGAAAAAGCACCGTCAAGAATGTTAAGGATGTGATTTTTAATATCATCGACAGTGATAGTTTTTCCATCTGATTTCACCCACACCGGCTGAGGAATTTCACCTTCTTCACACTTTAATATGTCCTTGCGTGAAGGTTTTTTACGACCATACACAACTAAGATTCCGCCGCCGCCATAACCACGATTAGGCTTCAAAGCAAAAGAAGACGGCAAAGAAGTCCAATCGAAATCTTCCAATTCTTCGACAGACTTTATTTTTGCAAGTAGTTTTGGCACAGGTATTCCACCTCTCTTAAGCATTCTTTTGCTTAAGATTTTATCATCTGCCAACCTTTTTGCCCTTTTTCGATTGTATGGACGAATGTAATCAAGATTGCGGGCATTCATGCCGAGCAATTTATTTCCATTCTTAAAAATTTCTAGCATTTCTAACATAATATCATCAATTTCTCATTATGGATGAAGACCAAATCCTAAGCACGCAGGGGAGCAAATAATTATTTCAAATTTTTGAGCACTTCTCTAAAACGAATATACTCATTAAGCCGCAAGCCATCCCATTTTCCTAGGAAAATATTAATAGGAATCGTAATCAAAATCATCCATGGAAAAGCCACTATGCCTTTAATAAGAGCTGGCCAACTTGCAAGATAATATCCCACCAATGAGATTATAAGAGTTTCTATAGCTAAAATAACTGCAGCGCGATTTCCTTTTTCAATTTGAGCTGCCACAAATTTTTCCACAATCGTAATCATAATCAAAATTGGAAAAATAGAAACAGCAGCAAGACCCGTACGCTGCATAGCTCCGCCGACACTAAGCAAAATTAAAATTGAAAAAGCGATAATACTAAGTGTTATCGCAACGCGTGGTAAATATAAAATGCGAAGCCCCTTAAGAGCAAAACGCAAAAGCATTCCAACCAAAATCACAACGCAGAAAATGAGAACGCCGTAGCGAAGCTGTGGAATTGCCAAGAACGCGAAAGTAACGATGGCAGGAGTGTAGATACCAAAAGCTTTGATTCCAATCACCTGACGGAAAAAGGCAATCAATGTCACAACGATTGGGAGAATCAATAACAAAATAACCGTATCAAGCGGCACGCCTTGTTCAATAAAGTATTTGATTAACGGACTTACGTTTTCCATAGGATCTAATAAATTTTGAATTTCCAATTTTGAACCTTGCCTACCGACAGGCAGGTTTTGAATCAAATATGAATGCTTTAATCATTCAATTTTGAAACATTAAAAATTCAATCGAAATTCGAAATTAAAAATTCGAAATTAGCATTAAAACAGAAATTACTCTTAAAGAAAATTTATCAGCAATTATTCTTTATTTCCCGCATCTTTCTACTATTAATATGGCACAGCGCGATTGCGATTGCATCAGCGGTGTCATCTGGCTTGGGAATCTCTTTTAGTTTCAGGATATTCTTTACCATAAGCTGAATTTGCTTCTTTTCTGCCCTGCCGTAGCCAGTCAAAGCTTGTTTGACTTGCAGCGGTGTATATTCAAATATGTTAACACAAAATTTCTCTAATGTCAAGAGTATTGACCCCCTAGCTTGGGAAACCTTCATGACGGTTTTGACATTCTTAAAAAAGAAAAGGTCCTCCACGGCGGCTTCATGAGGCTTATATTTTTCAATTATCTGTTCCAAATCCTTCACAACTTCAAAAAGACGCTCAGCTGTAGTATTTTTTGGCGAAGTTGTGATGTGCCCATAAGCCACAGCAGTAACGTTTCCAGCAATTTCATCCAAAATAGCCCAGCCAACAATGGCTGTTCCAGGATCAATGCCCAAAACGCGAAGCGTTTCAGAATTTTGAATTTTTAATTTTGAATTTTGAATCAATTTTTTAATTTTGAATTTTTAATGTTTAAAGCATTATACCATTCAGATTTCATTCAAAATTAGAAATTCTGAATTCAAAATTGCAATTTATAATCGGTAGATTATAAATTGTCGTATATTTCCTGCACGTCGTCATTTTCATCAAGTTTTTCTAAAAGTCTTTCGTAGTCAATCTTAGATTCCGGATCAAGCTCTGTTTTTTGCACTGGCGCATACACAAGTTCAGCGCCTTCGATTTGAAGTCCCATGGTATCAAGATTTTCCTTCACTTTTTGCAAGTCTTCAACTTTAGTGTAAACCACAACGATGTCTCCTTCGAAAATTGTGTCTTCTGCTCCAGCTTCGATAGCTGCCATTTCCACGTCATAGGGATCCTTATCACCCACAGCCACCGCAATATTCCCGACAAGCTTGAACATGAACTTAACTCCACCTTCGGCTGCAGGCTTTCCCCCAGCCTTGGTCAAGATGCTACGCACTTCGCTTCCGGTACGGTTACGATTATCAGTAGCAGTCTTAATAAGCATAGCCACATTCCCGGGGCCATATCCTTCATAGATGATTTCTTCAATTTCTGCGCCATCTTTCAGTTCACCAGTTCCTTTCTTGATTGCTCTTTCAATAGTTTCCTTCGGCATATTAACATAGCGCGCACTATCAATAGCCATTTTCAATTTGAAATTCATTTCCGGCTTTCCGCCGCCTTCTTTTGCTGCAATCGTAATAAGCCGACCATATTTCGTAAATACGTTCGCCCTTTTTGCATCATTAACACCTTTCCTTTGCTTTATCCCCGCCCAATGTGAATGTCCACTCATAGTTTTATGTAGAATGTATTTTGTAGAATGTATAATGTATGAATAATTGCAATTCCGAGCCCATACATAATACCTAATACATGATACCTTATACCCTTTACCCCTTAATACTAGCATCACAAACCGCCAATTTCAAGCCGTTTCCCGATTTTCACTAAAAATCATTGTGACACTTTTGGACGACCGCATTCTAGTGTTGCAATTCATAATTACAATAATTGAAATTTCTTGCGATAGCTAAAAATTTCAATTCTACTATTTTACTTTGATTTCCGGAAGCAAGTCCCAGATAAGTTCGAAAATAAGTTTCATTGTGTTGTGGATTTCCGCGCCTTCAATGATAACTGCAATTTCTTCTTTAGCTGACATCAACGCCACGCTTTGGTGGCCGTAGATATTGATTTCAATTGAGAATGGATATTTCTTTGCATCAATAACTTTTGTTGAACGTCTTTGCTCCTGATCTTTAGAAATATAATCTCGCAGCATCGGTTCAGTGCCAGGAATAATTCCCTTCCCGTAGATTCCATTCTTGATGCGCTTTGCGAGATATTCATTTGCCCACTCCTTGCCCATTATCCCAATAACATCATAGGATGCAAAACCTAAAATCTCTTTATTATATTTCAAAGTGTCTTCATATACTTCCTTAATGCCTTCCTTGCCTTCATAGAATCTAATCTTCGGCTTGGAACCTCGCACATTATTGATTGACTGCAGCTGCGGCAAAATTTCTGCAAAGAGTCTTTCTTTGTTTTTGAGATTTCTTTGAATTTTCTCTGGGTCCTCTCCTACAAAAAGACGTTTTTTGCCTTTCGAGGTTTCAGAAATCAAACCTTCATGAATAAGATCCAGCAAAATGTCATAGCAAGTCGTCCTTTTGATGCCGGCTTTTTTGGAAATTTCAATCACACTGCTTGAGCCCAATTCCAAAGCAGCCAGATATACATCCGCTTTCTTCCCACCCAACCCCATTTGTTCTAATGTATTTTTTATATCCATATCTCCAGTATGTCATCCTGAGCGAAACGAAGTGAAGTCGAAGGATCCCGAGCTTTATTTTATTAACTGTAATATTACGGGATTCTTCACTGCGTTCAGAATGACAGGTATTTATTATATGTCGACTCTTTACGTCAACATTTACAGCATAGCATACTGGCCAATTTTGTCAATATTTTGCTTAATTTAGGCAACATATGGTTTTATGCACTCCCCGTCATTACAATACTTGACGCTTATTATTGACATTATGATATTTTAGGTGTATCATGCACTGTTACGATGAATTACCAAAACATCTAACGCAGTTCATTCAAGAACCCACCAACTAAGGAGTGTGCCATGAAAAAGAAAACTGTGAAAGTTATGTGTGGGATATGCGGGAAAATCTTCACAATAAATGCAGATGATCAAATAGATTCCCATTATCCGATGCCCATGGAATATGGATGCGAAGAATACGGTGAGAAGCTTAAGGAGAAACAAGGCTCTTGAAAAATTTGGCAAGGGAAATGAAAGTAGTTCCCTTGCCTCTCTCATTGAGTTCACTAACAAGCGAATTCATAAGAGAAAAGTTCTTTACAAAATTAAAACAGGAGGAAGTTATTATGGAAAAATTCAGTGTTACTCCAGGCATCATCATCTTCATTAAAAGAGAAACGTTTGGATTTGTTGCATCCTGGGGCAAGGTAAATGATTCTATTGGTCACTGGGGTTCGGGTGACAATAAAATCATTTTGCCATGCAAAACAGAGTCTGACGTAAGGCATTTTATGCTGACGTTAACAAAGATGTTTGGGGTTTCACATAAGGACATCTCTGGCGAATGTTATGATTACGATTTAATTTTTACCTTCGTTGACTATTTAAAGTAACGGCAAAATATCCGCAAAAGAAAGGAGGTGATTCAGACAATGGAAAGCATATTCTTGATTATAAAAATAACAAATTATAATTACAGCCAATATGATTTTCATCCAAGCTACCCAGGTGATGGATGGGAACTTCGAGGAAGTCATTGTGGCAGTGGGACAAAAAGAGAGTTTCATTCAGCCCATACAACAAAGGAGGAGGCTGAATTGGAACTTTCAGGTCTCTGGTATGCGGTAATTAAGAAAAACGCCGATCCAGATGATCCATACAGTCCTGTCTGTTATCACGAAGATTCAGGATATATAATTCTGGAACTTCAAAAAGGAACTGAAATGTTCAAAATTGAATATTAAATTCCATGCCCGTCCGAGCTATTAAGCAACGACGGGTCTCTCATTGAGTTCATCATCGTGATGGATTCATAGGAGATAGGTTCATTAAAAAATTTAATAACAAAGGAGATTGTGCCATGAAAATCTATTCTGTCTTAACGCACATAATAATTGAAACAAACCAGGATCATACAGCAAGAAGGGAGTTTACGAGAATAATAAATGTGCCATTCATTCCATACCAACTTGAAGGCAAAAATTTTTGTCTAACCTTCATGAATCGCGAAAAGTATACATCCGCGTCTACTCGTTTCAAAGTAAAATATGTACTATGGCATTGCGATGAATTAATTGATGGCAAATGGACAATGTGTATTACTGCTAGCGAACACGAGGACAGATTTCCTCATGTAGTTAATGCGATCGAAACGGATATTTTGCACAAAATTCCATCAAATTACGTAACTTAAGCGAACAAACCAAAGGCAAGGGAAATAAGTCTATTTCCCTTGCCCACTAATCAAATCAATCATTATGCTGGATTTTAGGGGGATAAAATGAAAAAAACCGATAACGTTGAAATTTTTACAGTTAGTTTTGCTATTAAAATTGGTAAGAAAAATTTCACCGTTCACATGTGGAAAGATAAAAAAGGGAAAATTAAATACCATATTGAAGAATTTCTATCCTACTCATCCTGCAAAAAAGATCCAGATTCAAGAAAAATTTTCACCTGCGAATATGACTACCAATACAAAAGACAGAACCGCAAGCTGAAAAATTTTCTTCTTGAATTTGGAAAAAGTTTCTTTTCAGTGCAATAAATACGATCACAAATCAAAGGCAATGGGATCCTCCATTGCCTTTTTTTCTTCGACTAAAATATTACGAATTAATGCATATGCACCGATTTGTAATATTTTTTTATTTACACAAATTTGGACAGATCTTGGCAATTGCCGACTTCTGTCTACTTTTTATTTGAAAAAATAATTTAGCAAAGAATTTAATTTTGAATTCATCTTCAAAGAAATACTTTTTAAAAACACAACTGCATAATGCTCTTGCTCTGGAATTTCAGGTGTCAAAAGATATTGGCCATCGACTTCCCTAACGGATTCTACGCCAAGCACGCGTGGATTCACTTTTAGCAATTCGATTTCAACAAGCTCATTATTGAGCGTAATAAATTTATTTTCCACTTCAACCTCAACAGGAATTTCAGTGACAAGTGATCCAGTGACAGGAAATTCAGAAATTAATGACGAATCTACATCTTCTTGCATCTCACTGACAGATGACTTGATGACTGAGTTTTCAGTGACCAGTGACGAGTTACTAGTGATATCTATTTCGACTGATTGCTTGATAGACTTGATAAACTTGATGGACTTTTGACTTTGATACCATTCCCATCCCCCTTTTATCTTTCTATAAACCTCTCCTTCTTCAATGCCATCTTCTTTTTTATATTTCACGCTATACGCGACTTTTCCATCCGGATAACGAAGTTCGATTTTGTCTTTTTTATTATTCAAAGTGAAACTTGAGACTTCTCTTGTGATTTCTTTTGCTTTATTTTTCTTGATCTCAACATCTTCTTTGATTGGATGGTTCGCAAATTTTTTCCAACCGGTTGCAATACTCCAACCATTCAAGTTTATTTTCTTTTTCGATTTATTTTCAACTGTGATTGTTTCATTTTTTGTGTCACTTCCTTTTGGATTTGCATTTACAAAAGTAATTCTAACCTTGGGATGAGGAATTTCTTCCACTTTGATTATAAATTCATGAACAACGTCTTCATTGCCATCTGAAAGTTTTACCGACCCATTATATGTTCCCTTTTTCAAATATTTATGCCTTGTTTTTGCCAGATAACTTTTATGCTTATCTCCGAAATCCCAAGTGACTTTGACCGTATCGCCATCAGCGTCGCCTGTGCCCACCGAAAAATCAGCATACACTTTTTCATAAACATCTTTTGGTATTTTTATTTTTCCATACGGCTGACTATTAAAGATGTTTTCCTTTCCTGGCGTCAAAAATTTACTCCAGCGCCAAACAGTTCCATCAGAATTATATGAAACACCTTTCTTGCTTCCGCTATATGAAACTTCGGAAACAATTTTTCCTGCCGCATCTCTCAATGTCACTGTTTCTTTGCCTGAATTATTCAGTGCAAAATCAAAAACATTTTTTAGTAAAACTAAAAAATCTTGCGCGCCAATAATAACATGCTCAGCAAATTTGTATTCCCCTGATTTTGAACCATCATGCAATGTCCAGCCAAACAAATCTTCTTGAGCGCTTCCAGCATTATAAAGTTCAATATATTCCTCATCGCCCTTTTCCGGATTTGGCAAAAGTTCGTTAAGTCTGATTTTGTCGGAATAAATTTTTGCAGGCTCTGGAATTTCCTTTTCCTCCGCTTCTTCTTCCTCCTCTTCTTCTTCAATAAATTCTTCATTTTCTTCACCGGGAGTCGGATTTTGCAAACTAAAATCTTCACTATTGTCATTTGTGCTGATTCCACCGAGCCTACCAATACTTTTATCTTCGACTATTTTTGGCGCAGAATCTGTCTCGTCAACATATCCAAATCTCACCATATCAACAATGTCGGGATCATGAGCATTCGTGATGGCATTGTTGCCAAGATAAAGCGTATATCCGTCTTCACCCCAAGTGAAAGAGTCTTTAGTGCAAATAGCGTCAGCCACATCTTTTATATTTTCCGAAGCGTCATCGCGAACTATCAAATAATATCCTTTTGATTTTATCATGGTTCCGCGTGGGTACGAGCCATCCGCTGCATTTCCGATGCGCATAAGAAGCGATGGAGATGATGAAACTGACTTATACAAACGGAAATCTTCAGTTGCCAGGTCGATATCATAATCGCCGCCATTATACAATTCGATCCAATCATTACTGTCCGTAGCATAAATTTCATTGATAAGAACTGGAAATTCCTGCTGCGCGCTTGCCTGGAAAACAAAAAGCGCCACAAAAAGTGACACCAACAGTGCTTGATATTTGAATGATTTTTTAACCCGTAGGACAAAAATCCCGCGGGCCAGCGCTTTTATTTTTTTATTCACCCGAATTCACTTGCCATCCTCGAGCGCTCGCTATATACAAGATTTCTCGGTTTCACTCGAAATGACATTGATATAATAACTATTCTCCTTGAATTTTTTCCTTTATCATTTCTCCAAATCTTTCCGTGGAAGAAGTTTTACTTTTCTTTTGCATCTCAGCCAAAATATTTTTAACATGATATGGATCCGAAATCGTGCGGAAGACAAAATTTTCATTTTCACCCGCTGTTTGCACCTTCACATCTCCAAAATTTATAATCGTGGGAATAAAGCCAACTACTTCAGTGGAAATATCTTGAATTTTTGCATAGGTCATCTCGCTAACTTTCCGCGTAAACATCCCTTTTTGTTCAATATTAATAATTCTCTCATTCGTAATGATCCAGATATCAAAATAATAATCAACCCAAATCAGGAAACTATAAATCCAAAGGGCTAGCATAAAAAAGTTTTGCGCAAATAATAAAACAGGCCTGTCTACGCCACTCAAAAAATCAGGAAAGTATTGAGGAATAAAAATTAGACTCCCAAAAAAGATTCCTGCAATCAAAAAAACTAGAAAGAATTGCTGCAAAAGATAGAACCAATTACGATGAAGAACCATAACGATATCCTCGCTTTCGCCTAAATCCTTGAAATGATATTTTGAAAATCCATCCATCCGAAAGTAGAAATTCAAATGGTTCCAAAACCAGTAGAATTTCTTTTTTTATTTTTATTTTTATTACCTCTTATTTTTAGATATAAAACTTTTTTAATTTCACTTCCGGATCAGCATAATTATCCAATTCAAGTTTGAATCGCTCTAAGGAAGCATTCCTGAAAAGATCCTGTCCAGCGGCAATGTTGAAAAAAGCAGAAGGTTAGTGAATAGCAAAACCCCGACTACCGGCACAAAAATCGCCAGCATTAAAATCTTTGAAGCAAAAGTATACGAGTAGAAAACGATATGAAAAACAATAAAAATGCTCATCAAAAACATCGCAAAGAGCATCAGGTAATATAAAATTTGAAAAATAGGAATGAGCATTTATTTACAAGAATTATGAATCATGAATTGCGAATTAAGAAAAATGCATAATACATAATTCTTAATTCTTGATTCAACTTTATTATACCACACGTCTAGAGCATTTTTCCTAAATGATTTTCAGGAACAGGATGACCCAGATGTGCGTAGCCATTTTCAGTTACCATACGCCCGCGCGGAGTACGCGTCAAAAAACCAAGCTGAATAAGATAAGGTTCATAAACATCTTCAATAGTTTCAACCTCCTCTGAAGTCGCGGCTGCTATCGTTTGGATCCCGACTGGACCGCCATTAAATTTTGAAATAATCGTTTCCAAAATATATCTATCATTCGGCTCAAGTCCAAGTTCATCGATGTCCATCATTTCAAGCGCGCTGCGTGCAATATCCTTAGTGATAATGTCATGATCATTAATTTGCGCAAAATCTCGAACCCGCTTGATGATTCTGTTTCCTACACGAGGAGTTTTTCGACTAGACCGTGCAATCTCACCTGCTCCACTTTCATCAAGTCCTATTCCGAGAATTTTTCCAGAGCGATGCACAATTTTTCTCATTTCATCTTCATCATAAAATTCCAACCTATGAATGGCCCCGAAACGATTCCTAAGTGGATTGGAAAGCGCCCCAAGTCTGGTTGTTGCACCAATCAAAGTGAATTTTGGCAAATCAAGTTGAAGTGTTCGAGCTGACGGTCCCTTGCCGATAATCACATCCAGTTTGTAATCTTCCATAGCTGGATATAAAACTTCTTCGATAAGCTTATTTAAGCGATGGATTTCATCAATAAACAGCACATCTCCATCTTGCAGATTCGTCAAAATTGAACCGAGATCTCCTACTCTTTCGATAGCAGGACCTGACGTCACTTTTATATTAACACCCATTTCATGAGCAATAATATGAGCTAATGTAGTCTTTCCGAGTCCCGCTGGACCATAAAGTAAAACGTGTTCGATTGATTCTCCACGTTTTTTGGCAGCATCAATAAACATCTGCAAATTCTTGCGGATTTTTTGCTGCCCGACATATTCGCTCAATCTTTGAGGACGGAGTGTGGTATCCAGGCTAATATCCTCTTCTTGTTCGTCAGATGTTGTTATCATTTTCTTTACATTTAATCATATAAGCATTCAAGCATTCAAGCATTCAACAAATATTCGCTAGTTATTCATATTTTAGCATAAAAACATGTTATCATCCTAACATTTCAAGGTATCACCTTGCTAGCAGTCGCATTTCCAAATTATCTAAATGATTTTATGTTTTCCTGTTTATATGTTTGTATAACATTCATGAAACAAATACGCGCCTTAAACGTATTATAATTTGAAAGCATTAAGACGCTATTTTTAATTTTTTGGCTTTACAGCAAGGAATAACGTGTTTTTCAAAGAACACCCAAAAGGCACTTGACAAGAAATGAAAGCTATGCTAACATAGACAATCGAGTGAGAGAAGTACCCATAAATATTTGTTTTTATTAACCTGTAGACAGTTGGAGGCTTCTATCTTTTGCCTTCAATATCGGCAACTTTTTTGTCCAGACATGGGTATTGCGGTTTCGGCTGTGGTGCACCTCGACACTGTTGCTTCCCCGGAGGATCCGTCTTCTGGGACTTGTCTACAGATTAATGAAAACAATCATCTAAAAAAACCGCTAGCAATAGCGGTTTTTTTGTATCTCACATTGTCATTCCGGACTTGATCCGCCCGCCTGCCGGTAGGCAGGGAATCCAGAACTTAGTGCACGCCATTCATTGTCATTCTTCTCCGCCAGCTGGCGGAGAAGAATCCCTGACTTTATTTCACCTAACTTTTTTAGTTTGTGAATTAAATTAAGTTTTAATCTTTATTTTTGACGTATAACTGAATTAACTTTCTTTCCCCCGAAAGAAAGTTACAAAGAAAGCTTCACGCAGATGAAGATACTGTGGCAAGCGCGGCGTTCTTCGCTAAAATTTTTACTGCGCCTCTCGGGTCGTCTCGCAAAAATTTCTTAACGCGCATCACTTGCGCTTCGCCGGAGTTTATAACCCGAAGGGTCATACTTCATATTGCGCGGGATAGAATGCAAAATACTGCTAGGATATACTATTCCAAACCATCTCAAACATTGATTTATAAGTATCAACAACATCGCTGCTTTCGATGACAACTGCCATCGGCTCGTCTTTATATGTAATGATTGCTACTTTATTACCGAAAATCATATTGTCAGTTGGAAGACGTTTTTCGCTAACGATTTTTATTTGATGATTTTCAGATTCATTTTGCCTTTTAAATTCGAGGGATTTCTCATCAGCTTGCAAAATTTCACGCACATTAAGTTTTTCTTTCTTTACAAAATCCAAATATCTTTCAACTTTCTTATAAACTTCTGGATTAATTGAAGCGATGGATCCATAAAACATAATTTCTCTTTCCTTAAAAATCTCATCGTAGAGCTTCACAATATTGTTTTCTCCTTGATAATATGTGACTTTCGGCTTCTCCATTTTCTCATTAAACATTGCCATAAGTTCCGGCATGTTTTGTTTGATCATGTGCTGCTTTTCTCTTTGTTCTTCGAGCAATACTTCAGGCGATTTGGCAGTATATAAGATTTTAACTTTATTCGGAAGCAGATTTACCAGCTCCCTTTTGCGTAATTCTTCCAAAATCAAATATGTGGTCGGCCTTTTGGTTCCAGCTTTGGATGAAATTCCAGGCACACTGCCTTTTCCCAATTGCAAAACAGCCAAATACACTTTGGCTTGTTTTTCATTAAGACCGAGATGAATTAAAACTTCTTCAAGTTGCATTAGAATTGTTTTTTATCGCAAAGGACTTTGAAATCACATATTTTAATCATTAATTTGATTATATCTCATATTTGTTATTATGTCAATAATACTGACTACAAGTTTTATATTTGGCTTAATTTAGCAAAATTTTGACTATTTTAAAGGGCATTATAATTGACATTATTGCAATTTCACATTATAATGCGTTGTTAGGATGAATAACGGATTCATTCTTAGTAAGTTCATTCAAAAGTTAATCACCTCAACTATCCAGTAAGTCCTGACGAGCAATCGCAGGCTAGGAAAAGGAGATTCAAATGTTCGCATACGCCTACAAAATGAAATCCCCGCTTGGCTCCAGTATAGTATTCATATTCGCAGAAAATCAGGGGAAAGCGGACAAAGCAGTGGCAAAATATTGCGAAAAGACACATCTGATTAACGAGGGTCGACATCATGAAGCATGTGAAGTTCGCGGCGGCTTGGCATTGTCAGACAGCTGGTGCAGTCATGAGTACTTTAGTGATTAACAGTCAGGCGAGAAAGTTGATTCTAACTTCCCTCGCCTCTCTCATCGAGTTCATCATTGTGGTGGATTCATAAGGGAAAAATTATTTTCAAACCAATGCTTTACTTTTTTTATCTTATATTTTTGATATAATGTATAAAGAATTATTAAAGACAAAAACAATGAGCATATACGATCAAATGCCAAATGGCAAAGAGCATGAAACAAAAAAGGCATTGGAATACAAAGATTATGTTGAGGGGACAAGAAAAGTTCTTGAAGATAGCAAAAAGGAAGAGGAACCCTATACTGTGACTGTTTGCGGAAGAGAATTTAAAGTTTTGCCAAACGTATTTTCTCCAAAATACTTTTTCGATACTGAATTATTTGCTGAAAATTTTCCGCTCGTAGAAGGAGAAGAAATATTAGAAATAGGTCCTGGCACAGGAGCAATCTCCATAACAGAGGCACTGCGAGGGGCAGAAAAAGTTTTAGCAATAGATATTAATCCTGCCGCAGTCGCTAACACTCGGGCAAACATCGAAAAACACAAACTAAATGAAAAAGTTGAAGTTAGACAAGGAGATTTATATGATGCGCTAAAAGAAGGAGAAAAGTTCGATACTATATTTTGGAATACCCCGTTTGGACTCATTGAAGAAGGCGAAATTTCTGATTTAGAAAAAGCAGTATATGATCCAGACTACAAAGCAACAGAAAGATTTATTAAAGAAGCAAAGAGTCATCTTAAAGAAAACGGGCGGGTGCTTATTGGATTCAGTACTACTCTTGGAAAATTGGAACTTATCCATAAATTCTGCGAAGAATCTAATCTTGAATTAAGATTAATTTTCGAAGCAAAGTCCCAAGAAGTTCATCCTGTAAAATTTGAGATATTTGAAGCAAAGCCGAAAGAAAATAATAACCATGGCATTTTGTTAAATAAGATAAATGAGGCCATGAAAGAACTTGGCAGTAAATCAAAATGGCTAAAATTGAAAGAAGCGCCAGATGGTACTGAAATCCTCAAGGGAAAGAGGATTGTTATGGTTGATGATCTGCGAAACATTTTAACAAGCTACGTTCCCGATTTGATTGTATCAACTAATGATCATGCTGGATTTGTTTTACATGAGCAACAGTCCATAGAAGAACTTGCCGAGCAAATCATTGAAAAAGCGCCGGAAGTGATTTTAATGGATAGAAAACTTGCCAATGGCATAAATGGAGCTGATGTTACTAGAAGTATTTTGCAAAAATATCCAAAAACAAAAGTCGTTGGTTTTTCCTCTGAAGGAGATGCTACTGATTTTCTGAAAGCCGGCGCTGTTGGATTTGTGAAAAAGGATACTTGGGAAGCAGCAGGATCAATAAAGCAAATTGCGGAACTATTAAAGAGTCTTGAAAAATAGATGTCCTATCTCTATAGATAAAGAAGGCGGAGCCAAACGGCACCGCCTTCTTTTTTATACCAATATAAAACGAAATATTTGTTTTTTACGACGTCCGGCCGACCCGAGAGGGCAAGGCGAGTAAAAAATAAATATTTCGTTTTATGATTTTGTATTACTTTTGCTAAATTTGCATTTCCTACCGCCTACTTCCTAATTCCTACCAACTGCCCTACACCACTCTCTCCACTTCTTCCAAACTTGTTTCTCCTTCCAAAACTTTCAGCATTCCGTCTTGCTGCATTGCAATCATTCCGTTTTCAATGGCCTTGTCTCTGATTTGTGAAGATGACGCACTTTGAGTGATCAATTCCTCAATGTCGCGATCAACAACCAAAATTTCACTGATTGTCGTGCGGCCTTTGTATCCAATCTTATTACATTTTTCGCATCCATTGGGTTCATACACATTTTCCATCTGCGGAATCACAATTCCGGATTTTTCAGAAAGCGTTCCGAGTACTTTTTGCATGGAAACTTTTTCTTCTTCAGTCATAGCCCTTTGAGTTTTGCAATCACAAAGTTTTCGTACCAAACGCTGAGCCATCAGGGCGTTCACGGCTGTTGCCAAATCATCGCCTCTCACGCCCATATTGATCAAACGTTGAATAGAGCCTGCTGCGTCATTTGTGTGAAGCGTAGAGAGGATTGAGTGACCAGTGAGAGCTGCTTGCACTGCAATGTTTGCCGTTTCCTCATCGCGAATTTCACCAATCATCATAATGTCAGGATTTTGACGAAGCAATGCCCTAAGCGCTGTTGCGAAAGTATATCCTTCTTTGTCGTTGACTGATGTCTGCAAAATTCCATCGAGTTGATATTCAATCGGATCTTCCACGGAAATTATTTTCACTTCAGGATTGTTCAAAATTTTCAAAATGCTATAAAGTGTCGTGGTTTTTCCTGAGCCGGTCGGACCGGTGTTCAGGAAAACTCCATTTGGTTTTTTCGTTTCGTGAATAATTTTTTCCAAATTTTGCTGACGTATCCCCAATTTTTGCAAATCAAGCGCAACTGCTGATTTGTTCAAAAGTCGCATCACGACAGTTTCTCCATATCCTCCCAAAATCACAGAAACGCGAACATCGATTTTTGTTTCGGTAACATTTTTAAATGGTTTCTCAAGAGCAATCGTAAAACGCGAATCCATCACACCGCCGCGAACTTCCGTGCTGAATCCGCTCAGGAACTTGATAGTTCCCAAAAAGCTTGGGTATTCAGTAAGTGGAATTGTTGCAATCGTCTGCAAGATTCCATCCATGCGGTAACGAATCTTTACATCTTTTTCTTCTGGTTCAATATGAATATCTCCAACATTCAAAATAAGACTGCTGGCAAAAACATATTTAGCGATATTTTTCTGATTCGTACTTTCAATAAGCTGCCTAAGTGTTTCAATCGAAGTCATGTTATCAGAAACCGTATTCAAATCCTCTTCTGAAATATCAATAGCTCGAGACATCGATTGCTCCATCAATTTTTCATAAATCTCTTCCAGAAATTCAGTCTGACCAGTTGCTCGCCAAACTTCATCCATCGAAGTTAACCCTTCAATAGCTTTCAGAATTCCATCTTGAGCCATAGTAATCATGCCGTCTTCCAAGGCTGTCTGAGTGATTTCTCTTTCGCCTCCCATTTCCAAAATCAATTTTTCAATATTTTCGCTGATTGTCAAAACTTCAAATATTCCAATTCGTCCCTTAAATCCGAGCCCGTGACATTTATCACAGCCAACTGGTCGGTATAGTTTTTCAATTTCCTTAGGAACTTCCAATTTTGCCTTAGGAGAAATGATCGAAAGAATTTTTTTGATCGAATCGCTAGTTTCACGCGCTGGCGCATATTCTTCCCTGCAATGCGGACAAAGCTTTCGAACCAGACGCTGCGCAATAAAACAATTTACTGATGGCGCAATCAAATTAGGTTTGATTCCAAGTTCAATAAATCGCGGAATAGAAGCAGGCGCATTGTTCGTGTGCAAAGTTGAAAGCACAAGATGACCCGTAAGAGCAGCATTAACCGAAATGTCAGCAGTTTCATCATCTCGAATTTCACCAACCAAAATCACATCAGGGTCCTGACGCACAACAGCTCGAAGTCCTTCAGCAAAAGTATAATTTCTGTCTTTAGCTACTTGAGTTTGAGAAACATTTTTTACTTCATATTCAATCGGATCTTCAATAGTAATAATTTTAACGCCTGCAGTGTTAAGTTTATTCACCAGCGCGTAAAGCGTCGTTGTTTTTCCAGAGCCTGTCGGACCCGTTGTCAAAATCATTCCGTGAGGTTTGGCGATTTCCTTCTGCACATGTTCATAAGCCAGTCCGCGAAGACCCAAATCTTCGACACTTAGCATAATATCAGCCTGACTCAAAAGACGCATCACGACTGATTCTCCGTGATTGCCTGGAATGATATTTGTTCTTACATTGATTTTTCCGTTTTCCATCTCAACTGAAAAATGACCATCCTGTGCAATGTCACGGATATTGATTTTCATCTTTCCCATCATTTTCAAACGGGATAAAATAAATTTATAGGTGTCATTTGGAAATTTTCCAACATCTTGCAACACGCCATCAATACGAAATCTCATTCTCACTTCTTCTTCTTGCGGTTCAAAATGAACATCGCTAGCTTTCATCTTTACTGCGCCAGCCATAATGATTGAAATAATCTGCGTCGTTGGAATTTCTCTGATACGATTTTTTAAATCCAACATGCTTCCAAATTCCTTTTCAAATTTTTCCAAATCCTGACCAGAAAGACTAATTTGAAGTGCTTCAAGATTTTCCAAAAGCGGAATTTCAGCATATCTTTTCCAAATCTTTTCCAGTGAAGAATGCGAAATAACATAAAGATGGAAAATCCATCCATTATCATTTTTCAATTTTTCTATAAAAGAAATTGCTTCGGCGTTATTCGGATCAAGCATTCCGATTCTAATCTCTTTTCCAGTTTTCTGAAAAACCGCCAGACTATATTGACGTG